>Ga0116227_10000056_pt1 | contig 187451 bp, 151 predicted proteins | sample S1TSphgellanicum_FD_89693 | JGI IMG/M metagenome (GOLD analysis project Ga0116227, IMG submission 89693) | Host-associated microbial communities from peat moss isolated from Minnesota, USA - S1T2_Fb - Sphagnum magellanicum MG | ecosystem: Host-associated > Plants > Peat moss > Unclassified...
GGCGCCGCTCAAAACGGAACTCACTCCTTTACCAGCCCAGTCTTTTAGCATGGCTGTTGTTGCGTCATTCATGATTGGAAATTTTGGTTATTGTTTAATTTATATTAAGAAATGGTTTAGGCAAAAAGAAAACAATTAACGGATGGGTTTTAAGTCATCCGTACTTCAAGCAGGACGATGAGATGCCTGAAAACCAGGAGGATAAATAATTCCGTTTAGGACTGTATTGCATAAGGAAATAGGTTTTATGTATAAGCAAATATAATTAACTGTCAAAATCTTGTAGGTTCACATCATTGTGTCATAAATATTTTACAGTTCAGAATCTACAGAAATCATCCCCACAATGTAGCAGGCCGCTTCGAAAGGTTAACCTATCTTGCAATTAACTATCCAATTCATGCTGTAAGTCGTAATGGGCAAAACATTACTTAAAGGTTAGTCACAGATTAGTCTTATATCCGTTTTTTTAAAACAATAGGCGGTATGTTTACTTTATGAAGCCAGTTAGATATACATTATATTCACAAATTGTTACCAAGTCATTTTTAAAGATATGGTTACCCCTCCAATTGAGAACAATCAAATTACACACCTTCTGAATAGAATTGCAGAACTAGAAAGGACAAATAAAAACTATCTCAGAATAATGCGTATTATGGCGCATGACCTCAGAAATCCCTTGGGTGGGATTACAAGTCTGGCGGAAACGATGCTCACTGATGAGGAATTATCAGAAGATAGTATGACCATGTTAAACCTGATAAAAAGTACCGGCATCCATTCGATGGAAATGATTAATGAATTACTTAAAACAGGTTTATCGGATGATGACGAGGCAATGGAGACACAATCCGCTGATATACATGCCTTATTATTTGATTCCGTTGAGTTACTGAGCTATAAAGCAAAAGAAAAAAACCAGCAAATCATTTTCCAAAGCAGAGAAGCTCCCTTAATGATGATGCTGAATTACGAAAAGATTTGGCGGGTATTTAATAATCTCATCGTAAACGCGATCAAATTCAGTTATGAACATCAAAACATCATAGTTGCTCTTACCGACAATTTCGATCATGTGCTCATATCTGTTTCAGATCATGGCATTGGAATTCGGGAGCAAGAGAAAGATAGCATATTTGAAATGTTTACAACAGCAAAAAAAACCGGTACAAACGGAGAAGCCGCCTTCGGTTTGGGATTATCAATTTCAAAAAGAATCATTGAAAAGCATGGTGGTAATATTTGGTTTGAAAGTGAAACAGGTTCAGGTACCACCTTTTACATTTCTCTGCCGAAATGATTAGCAGATAAAAAACCCAGTAAAATGAATAGCCAGCCAAGACTGAGCAATCTTGAATATCGACGATATTAATTGGCGAGATAATTTCCGGAGTAACCAAATTCAGCAGATGCACCCAACGGGCTATCCACCTGTGACTTGCTGTGAGATCCGGTGAATATGCATTTATACACTGCGCTTTGTCGGCTCATGATCGCGAAGAGGATTTAAAGACAACTAACGCCTTTATGTTCTATAAGCGAACCCTTTAGACTTAAAATTTTGGTATAATTTTTATACTCACCAGATCGTAAGCGGCGGTGTATGTTTTCTAACTTTATATAGGCGAATAATGCCAGCGTCAAACGAATTATTTAAACTTCATATGATGAATTCCGTGCGATATCGAGCGATAATTCCTTAATTAATATTTGGCCACTATTCCATCGTTTTAAACTGTTTATGTGTTTTATATCTTGTCTGTCTTTAATTATTAAATTGGGCATATAATAATCCTGCATTGACTTTTTCATTTCATAGTGTATCTTATCTAAACTTCCGTTTAAGATCAATTCTGGATCTTTTAGAACCAGATCAGCCAGGGCATCTGTCATACTCGTTACATAATATGGGCAGTCCCAATCATGCCTGAAAGGGTCGTCACCTTTAATATTTACTTTTTGTAAAGGCATTGAAATATCTTCAATGATTTCGCCTATTGCATTACCAAATACGTTCGAATATTCAGCAATAAAATGATTCCACCAACGCGGATGTTGGGGAAGCTCCTTAAGTAAAGTATCACATATCAATACACGTATAGGAAAATGGGGATTTAATGGGTCCATGATTACTAAAGATGTTCCAAAATGTCCCTCTGTAGGCGAATGCCTACTGCATACGACAAAAAATTGCAACTCTTTTTCACCAGCATCATGTAATGCTATTAGCTGTTCTTTAATCTCTTGTAAGCGATCTTCCAAAAAACCTTTCTTGAACATCACATTTAAATTGCCCTCAGACTTAACAGAACACTTTTTACTGTTTTCATCGAATACGTTTCCATTAGCCGGACGGCTGGTAAAATGATTGCCGCTATTATAGCGTATTTGCTCTGATTCGACCGGATAAGTACTAATATCCGCATTGTCGCCTGCCTCTGTTTGTTTACATGGATGTACAGAACGGAACGGAACATGCATCTGCTCGCTATCCATCCTATGCGCAAGATTATATATACGCTGTTCTATAGCGGCAAACAAAGGGTCTCCCGACGTTGGGTTAAAATATACGTCGCTTACGTTTCTTCCTAAATGACGCGCAATTGCACTTTGTTTTAACAATTGTTTCAGCGGATGAACCGAGTTCAGGAAGAAATCCCGCAACGCATCATTTGATAAATATTCCTCCAAAGATTGATCGAACCGAAGTAGGGTTTCACCTCCGTGTTCAAAAATCCAATCACGCAAAAACTGCTTGACTTTAAATTCAAAATTAACGTTTGCTGCTTCTGCCATCTCTTTCGTACACATTAATTCTTGCCCGGACATTTTGCTTGATTCGTTAGTAGTTTCTATAATATTTATTAATTAATGGTATTTTGTCCCTATATAAAACAGATCATCAACTCTCCCAGTCTGATTAGCAGCGCGCGTCTACAAGAGGCAGCACAGCATTATTCACTCATTAGTTTTTCAATCAAATAAACTACACCGTTTAGAGGCCTAATTTTGGCGTGCGTTTTTGAGAAAAAAATTTAGATATTATATTTTCAATTATATCTAACCGGTGAATACCAAGAAAAGCATTGAATTTGCCAAAGGACCTTTGACACTTCTAAAATACAAAAAAATAATTCTTTTAATGAGGTTTACAAAACAATTCGAAATTTCGCCAAGGCTTAGAAATACGTATCTATAATAAGTTTATCGTTAATAGCATCATCAATTTTATCTAATGGCTAATTGCCTGAGAAATTTTATTTTGAATGCATTAGGTAATTTATTCCGAAATCATTTAATTAGGTTTGGCACCTTAAACGAAATGATATGCTTTGGTATGAAGATGAGATTTTAGATTTGGAAAGAAAAGGCGCCTCGCTAACTTATAAGCCAGATACCTTATTCTATGGAAGCTCATCTATCAGGCGGTGGATAAACCTTGCTGACGATTTTAAAAATCTGCGTACCGTAAATCTTGGCTTTGGTGGTTCTACGCTGGCTGCTTGCGCCTGGTTTTTTGACAGGATTATGTCTGGATACCGGCCCGATAGAATAATAATATACGCCGGCGACAATGACCTGGCGGATGGTCGGCATCCTCAAGAGGTATGCCTGTTTTTTAAAGAATTAGTTGAAGCAGCAAGTAAGAAATACGGTCAGATTCCTTGTTATTTTATTTCCTTAAAACCAAGTATCGCACGCTGGGGGCTTATTGAACAATTTAAATATACCAATGAAATTATATTCAAAGAGATCAATCAACATCCAAATTGGAGTTGGGTTGATATTTTCACACCAATGTTAACCGAAGAGGGGCAACCCAATTCCGATTACTTCGTTGCTGATGGTCTTCATCTTAGTAGAAAAGGGTATCAACTTTGGGGAACCATGCTACAAAATGCATTGGATCTAGAATAATCAGAAGCACGATTTAAGATAATAAACAACGAGAAATATTTTTAGTCATCTTCTTAACTACAGCTATTGCGTAGTTAAAAAAATGTAATCAGTTAATAATATTCATACCGGCAATTAGTTCTGGCTTACTTTATCAATCCTGTACATCTGCTCAACACTGGCTTCTAAGCTTTCAATTTTTTGTTGTTGAACCGAAAATTTAGAAATGAAATACAAGCTGCCGATATAGGTAATATATTAAGTAAAGTGGTGATACCGTTTTTTTTTAAATCTAAACAAAAAAACATACCTGAAATAAGGATCAGAAAAAAGTTATTCAATACATAACTGCTTAGGAGCTTTCGTTGACCTTTTAATTTGCCGATCTGGTATTGCAAATAAGTTTGTGTTGCAGAACGACCTTATGACGTGCAGGCCACTCTCCAGTTCCTGCACTTTACCAAGCAGGGTTTGCACTCCTACCTTACCCTGCTCAATAATTTCAAATGCTGATGATAGAAAACCTAAGACGAGTACTGCCCGGTTACCAAGATATTGGCAACAATGTGAATCAGCGAATTGATATCGTAAAATTTTAAAGAAATCATCCGCACATGCGGATACAAAAAAGCTCATTTAAAACTGGCCGGCCCAATCATCATCATTGCGGTTTTGCTTAACCAGAACTGAAATTATCCATAACAATGCAGCAGTAAGTACCAGTTGCTTATGCTGCTGAGGCATCGCGTTCGCTGAGCGGATCAGTAATTGAACGCCGTCCCAGATTAACAAGCAAACTACTAATGCAACGATTAACGAGCGATATAAAAACAACTTATCCATCAGTCCATCTCCTCCAGGTTTTTGAGCCGGAACATTTCACGGGCGATCAGCTTGCAATTATCGCCCAATTCATCCAGCGTGCAACAAATGGTTTTAATCCTTACCGGCAGTTCATTTACAGTTTCCATCAGATCGATATGTAATAAAGCGCCGGACTTTATATTTTCATCTCCTTTTAACCGGCCAAACAGTTCATTAGCAGTGTTACGCTCGCTACCCAAAAAGTATTGCCCATAATCCACAAAGCCCTTGTTCGTTTTCAGGCTCAGTAAAATATAAAATTGCGTTTCCATATAGCATTATAATCAAAGATCCCTTGCCAACAGAAGTCCTTTTTGTAAAATGATTATATACTTATTTGATTTCAATCTGCCTGCGTACTGCTTTAGCATCGTCGCGTTTGGCAATATCGATCTTTAAAATACCGTCGAGATACATGGCTTCGATGTTGCTGTGATCGGCGCTGTCAGGCAGCGTGAAAGATCGCACAAATGAGCCGTAGCTGTACTCACGCCTGCTGTAGTTTTTCTGGTTGTCTTGTTGATCTGAGGACTTTTCTACGGCAATAGTGAGATTGTTGCGCTCCAGGTTCAGTTTGAAATCCTCTTTCTTCAGCCCCGGAGCTGCCAGCTCGACATGATAATTGTTCTCGGTTTCGCTCACATTAACGGCAGGCACTCGTGCGATCATGCGGTCGTTAAAGAACGTATCAGTTAAAATAGAATCAAAAACGTCATTAAAGCCCGGCAATAATGCGTTGTTCGCCTTGTTGTTAAATTTAACTAATGTCATAGCCTTTTCTCCTTTAAAATGTTTTCTAAAAAATAAATGAACAATAATTAATTAAACTACACGACCGGTACAAGCCGCGTGCCAGCCGGTGTGCACTGAAAACTTTGCAGTTTTTTGCTGATATTTTTTCAGTTAAGGTGTCATTTTTTCTTTTAGGTCTAATAAGACTGATAACGACCGGTCGGGCGATATTTTATTTGCTTTTAACCCACTGGTCGAGTTGGATAGCCCACCAAAATATGATTCTGCCCAACACGGCACACCGCATGATTACGATCGGCGCGTACCGATCATTTTCTGGGGGCCATGGAAAGCCGAATAACGATACGACCCTGCCAGCACCGTAGATATAGCCCCTACATTAGCCCAGCAATTCGGTATAGCTCCTAAGGAAAAAGCAGATGGGGTTCCGTTAAAATTTCAGAAAAAGTGATATAGAAAAATGTTGTTATGATTATTAACCTTAGAACAGTTTGCATCATAAATGATCTAAAGACCTATAAATTCAAATCGGCATATAAGCGCAAATCAGCCAGGAAATAATTTAAGATATTAAAAAGCGCGATCCCAAAGTGGCAAAAGGTCGACGTTTGGATTAAGAGCCTCTTGAATAGAGGCCCTTTTTATTTAACAGCGAATGCGTATACCTGTGAAGGGTGGTCTATGGTTCTTGTGGGAAGGGAAAGCCTTATTACCGAATCAAAAATGGCAGTTGAAAAGCCGCGTCAAAAAAATATTAAAGAAAACTGGCACTGCCTACAACCTCTTTATCTTAAACACATATTTGCTTAATAATTGGATTTGACGGAACGGATATAGTGACGGTTTAATAATGATTTAAAGATACAGTCATTTAAATACCTGAACGCGCACTCGCTAGTTAAAGTCTCATCACGATTAATTTATCTTGCTTGAAATTTCGTTGATCGGTAAACGAACCTTTGACATTAAAGCGAGACAATCGCTGGCAGTATCCGATAGCCCAGAGAAATAATTACTGACGCGTGAAGACCCTTTGCTGACAAACCTATAACGTCATCAAATAATTTCGGATCAAGCTCTTCCATAGGAGTTGCATCTAATCCGATTGGCATTTTTTAGGCCAAATAGCATAATTCCAAACTTCGATAGAGTTAACCATATCATACAAATATCCAAAATGATCTTTACCGCTCGGGTATAATCATTGTTAACGGCCATAAATCTATGCTTATCCATCCAGATGCAACACCAAATTAAAGTCTAAAAGATCAGTTTTGGGCTTGGGTATTCTTTTTACGAGCTAATTTCAAGCTTATATCCTTTGCCTCGTATAACAACTATGTGGATATTCGGATCAAATTTCAGTTTTTTTCTAAGTTTTGATATGAACATATCAAGGCTACGCCCTACAATAATACCTTCATCCTCCCATATTTCTTTTTGCAGCCGGTTTCTTTCTATGGTCTTGTTGGGAGACGACGCGAAAATGAGTAGCAGGCGTGTTTCAGTTCCGGTGAGATCTGTGGTATTTCCATTTATTATCAGTTTCCGATTCTTCGCGTCAAACAACACCGAGCCTAAAGTCAACACGTCAGTATACTGAGCGCCCGATAATGTTCTTCGCGGTTTAAGAGATCGCAAAAAAATAAAACCAACAAATGCTAAAAATGGCAGGCTGCTTAAAAGATATCCCCTCTTTAATGTAATTATACCCGTCGGTTTAAATTTAATGTTGATCATGTAACATGCTTTGGGTTGCCTTCTTCCTATGCATGCTACAATATCATCCTGCTTATTTTTTGATATAGCATATCCATAAGCCACACCAGGGCTACCGCATTTCAAAACGTTAACAACATAATCGCGTGCAAGCGGGTCATTGGCCAATAGCCGCCGGGTAGTATTCACCAGGGAGTCCGGCTGAAAAGTAAGCTCGTTCTCAAAACTTATTTGGTATTCATTTTCTGCGATATTTTTTACCGGGAGCACCCTAGATGTACGGTTGCCCGACTGTAATAGAAGTTCATGCCCTATCTTACGGAGCAGAACTTCCCTCCTGGCGATATCAAAATCGTCACTTCCCTCCATGCTGAACGCCGCGCAGATCACACAGGTAAACGAGAGCAGTATCAATCCGAACAGGTATATCCGTTTCCTGGAGGGGAGATTTCGGCTATCAGGCATAATGTCAATGTTTTATTTTACAAAGTTTACATTTTTATTTACAATACTGGTTCTTCAGGACGAAATTTATCAAAGTAGTTTTGTTGAATCAAACTTAAAAAAATGAAAAAATTATTTGTATTTGTTCCTGTCATCATACTGGTATTATTTCTGCTAAATTCTTTTGTGTTAAAAGAAAAAGAAACGGTTCTCAAATCTACTGACGGCGGACAAACGTGGCAGGATAGTAGTGAAAATCTGGCTGAAATTGAAAATCCTGTAAATGTCGTGGAGTCAGAAGGGGTTTTAATAGCTACAGGTTCAAAAGGCATCAAACGTTCGACGGATAATGGTGAACACTGGCAATGGGTAATTAGCGAAGGTGGTGTAGGTATAGCCGTTGAACGTATCAAAGGTGGATTTGCTGCTATAACCTACAATACAAAAATCGAATCCAGAAGGATACGCATTTCATTGGATAAAGGAAAAACCTGGCAAGCTATTGATGAAGGACTTCGGCCATCTCCGTTTATTTCATCGATCAAACAAATGGGTAAATATTTTATATGTAGTAATACTGAGGGTATATTCCGATCATCCGACATGGGTAAAACCTGGGAGAAGGTTCATCCCGGTGTTGATAAAAACGATTTTATGTTTTTATCAACGTTAAATATGCCTCGCAGTGAACCTAAAAATGTATTTAAAATATATGTTTCCGGTAATGTATTGTATGCTGTGGTTGTTAGTGCAGGATGTTGAGCTTAAAAGATCATGGAAAGTTGTAACCATTAAATCTGCCCGATCGTCATTACAAACCGTCCTGTGGTCAAAAAAAGTTTTTCACACGCATCCCATGTGTTTTTCTTGAATAAAAAAATAACATGGAAACCACGCAACGACAAAACTATCTGGACTGGTTAAGAATATTATCAATACTTGGCGTGTTGTTTTTTCACTCTGCTATGCCCTATGCAAGCGAAATGGGCTGGCATATCAAGAATAAAGAGACCAGCAACCTGCTCATGGAATCGAATATGTTCCTGCATCTCTTTCGTATGTCGCTGCTCTTTTTCATATCGGGCACGGTGAGCTATTACATGATGCAGCGGCGTTCCACTTTAAGCTTTATCGGCTTGCGTTTTCGCCGACTCTTTATACCGTTGCTGGTGGGTATGTTCATCATTGTACCGCCGCAGATTTATATGGAACGCTTAAACACTGGCTTTAAAGGCAGCTATTGGGATTTTTATAAAACAGTATTCAATTTTATACCATATCCCAATGGTAGCCTGAGCTGGCACCATTTATGGTTTATCGCCTATCTGTTGATTTATGACTTGCTATTTGCGCCCTTTAAATATGTCTTTTTAAACTCCAGCGGTCCTTGTCAGGTTACCTTTTTAAATAACTTATTGAAATAAAACAGGCTTTCAGACCCAACCTGATAGCAAGCCTCCGAAAGAAAGGATTTTGATTGCTACGTTTCCAACGGCAGCGAGAAATAAAACGTTGAGCCGGCATGAGGTTCGCTTTCTACCCAGATTTTACCATTATGCAGATGGACTATTTCTGCACACAGATACAAGCCAATACCAAAGCCGACTATTTGATCGATTTGTTTGCTTTCTACCCTAAAATACCGGTCAAATAGTTTTTTCTGATCTTCCGGGCTGATACCCAAGCCTTCGTCACGAACGCTAACCTGCACCATACCATCCATTTTAATACAGGCCACGTTTATTGTTGTTCCCGGATCTGAGTATTTCACTGCGTTACTGATCAAATTGGTAATCACCTGCCCTATTTTATCCTGATCAGCATAAACAATTGTGGTCTCTACCGGCGCAAATACAACCTTGTGCGTGGCAATGGTCGACAGTGTTTCGTCCTCTGCCTCTTTTACTAAGTCGGCCATGTCAAAGCGTTCTTTATGGACGGACAGTCTTCCGGATTCCATACGGGAGACATCCAGGAAACTATTAATCATGGAGGTCATCTTCACGGCTTGCTTTTCTGCCCTTTCTAATATTTTAATAGCTTGGTCATCTCCATTTTTCCGGGCTTTCATGCCTAACATCTGGAGGTAACCAAACATCGAAGTCAACGGTGTTTTCAATTCGTGGCTAACCATGCCCAGAAAATCATTTTTCCGCTGCTCATCTTCCCTTCGCCCTGTAATTTCAATAATAGAACCCGAGAAGTGCGCAGGTTTTCCAGCTGTAGCTTCATAGGATTTACCGACCGCCCTTACCCAGCGGAGTTTTTGGTCATGAACACCTATAATAGGGTACTCTGCATAAAACGTTTCGTCATTTTTGACGGCATTATCAATCAGTTCCAAAACTTTCCCCCGGTAAGCTTCCGGTATATAATTACCAGACATATCAAAAGGCATCTCTTCATCAGCATAATAACCAAAGAGCAGTTTTAGTTTTTGCGACGGTATAAACTCCTGGTTTTCGAGGTTTATATACCATGTCCCTAATTCGCCGGCATCTACAGCCAGCCGCAGTTTTGCCTCGGCCTGTTCAATTTGTTTACGCGCGATGACCTGATCCGTTACATCACTGGCCACAATCATGATGCTTTCAGTATGCCCGAGGTGATCACGTATAGGCTGATATACAAAACTGTAATATCCTTCTATAAGCGCGCCGTTATGTTCGAGGAATATCTGGACATCAGTACCAAAATAGGGTTCGCCGGTTGTATATACTTCATCCAATTGTTGAAAGAAAGAGTTTCCCTCCAGTTCAGGCAAAACAGCTTTAATTGGCAGGCCGGTAATGATCCTGGTTTTACCCCATAATCCAAGCATCATATCATTCACCGTTTCCACAATCATGTCCCTTCCCGTCAGTACGCATATCCCAACCGGTGCATCGGAAATTAACAACCTGGTTTTTAACTCGCTCTGAGAAAGTTGGAAAATCAGCCGATCCTGCATAACCCTTGCTTTATCTAAATCGTCGTAGCTAGCCGTCAGGTGACGGTTGGCATTTAGCAGATCTTCGTTCAACTGGCTGATGATTTGATTGACTTTAACTTGTTCCGTCACTTCTACAGCGATGTCTATAACACCTGCAACTTTTCCATCCTCTACCAGCGGCGTGTAAGAAAAGTTATAGTAGTGGGTTTCAATTACCCCGTTTCTGATTAAGGTAACCGGTGTTTCGGAACCATTGAAAGGTTCCCCGGTAGAATAAACCTGCCAAAGAAGATCATAGGCATGCTGACCGGACAGTTCGGGCATTGCTTGCAAAAGCGGTTTATTTAAGATGTCATCTTTCTTACCTAACATCGTCAGCATAGGCTGGTTCACCGCTTCAATTATTAAATCCTCACCGCGAAATATAATCACTGGTATCGGGGATTGCTCAATAATTGTTTGGGCAGAGAAGCTAATAGTGTTTCCTGTTTCTTGCTCAATAGCAGCGATTTTGATGTCTTGCTGTGAGATAGTTTGTCGTCTAAGCTCCAATTTGTCCATTACGCTATTCGACAAAATCTTCAGCGCACCTTTTTGCTCTTCGCTTAACTTTGTATTTTCATCTCCAAGCAACCCTAATGTACCCAGTAAATAACCTTCCTTATTAACCAGCGGTACACCAACATAATAAGAAAGATAAGGCTGACTGGTAAAAATGGGAATATCCTTAAAAGATTTATCGGCCTTTAAATCCGGAATAATGGTAATATCATTTATTTCAAATAATGTACGAATTCCGGGTGATTGTGATAGAGGAATTTCCGAAACATGAAATCCTTTGTGAAATTTGAACCATTCCCTTTTCGAGTCGATAAAGCTGATAAATGCTACCGGCATTTGGCAGAGTATTGATGCCATGGTTGCCAGGTCATCAAAATCTTTGTCGCCCGGTGAGTCTATGATAGCATAAGACTGTAGTGCATCAAGTCGTTTTTCATCATTAGGATGAAATGGAATAGCATTCTTCATTTTCAACACAGGCAAAAATCAACAGTTTAATTTTAATACGCAAATATTGCAAATAGGAAGGTTTATAAAGAGCCAAGCAATTATAGGAATATAATGCGGAACAAAGCAAAGTGGTTTCAAAAAATTAATTGAAGCCCATTTGTTATGCATACCGTATTTAACGTTTTTTTGTACTTCGGCAAATGGAAGATATTTGTTCCGACTTGATAAAAATCACAGGCAATTTAGTAAGAGGCCTTTATGAAAATATGTTCTGCAGAAGGCCGCATTATTATCGCAAAAAAACTGCGCGGTTTAACCCGGTTGGTTATACTGTGTTGTCCTGTAAATTTGTATATAAACTGATCTTATGAAAAAGGTCTTCCTGTTGAAAAGGTTTACTGATAAAGTCATTCATACCATTAGCAAGACACCTTTCCTTTACTTCGACCGTAGCATGCGCGGTAATGGCTATGATGGGAATGTTTAATTTGGGCTCGGGCATTTTTCGTATAAACTCAGTTGCTTCAAATCCATTCATATTAGGCATATCCAAATCCATTAGAATAAGGTCATAATTTCCTTCCTGGTATTTTGCAACAGCTATTTCACCGTCTGTAGCCTGATCGACTATATACCCGTTTTTTAACAGAATTTTTTTAATTAGTAATTGATTAAGTGAATTATCATCTGCTACCAAAATTTTGATGGCAACTGTTTTTCTTAAATCTTTAAGCTGGTCTCGTAATGCCGGGTTTTCGGACAAAATTTCAATAGTAGGACGGTTGAACTTAGTAAATGGAAGAACAAATCTGATATCTGTACCTTCATTACGGGTACTACTTTTTACATATACCGTTCCTCCGTTTAATGCCACAAGTTGTTTAACGATACTTAGTCCCAGCCCAATCCCACCGAATTCGTGATCATGCGTCAGTTGTTCAAAACTTTCAAATATTTTTGAATGCTTATCAGCAGGTATACCCATACCAGTATCTCTGACGCTGAACTCTATCCAAAACTCATGGCCATTTTCACGGATCGCTTCTGCATAAACAGATACAGAGCCGGATGGCGTATATTTAATCGCGTTGGTGATCAAATTTATCAGGATCTGTATGAGCCTGCTTTCATCACCAAGCACAGACTCAGGAACGTTTTTATTAATTTCAAAATTCAGCACCAGGTTTTTTTTGAGTGCTTCTGCCTCAAGCATGGCTACAGCAATACTGACATTTTCATAGACAGAGAGCCGCTTTTTTTCCAAAACAACCTTCCCTGCTTCAATTTTAGCAAGGTCGAGCATATTGGTCAATAATATTTGCAGGAATTCGCTGGACTTTACGATAGCATGTATATACTCGTTCTGTTCCTTATTCAACTCAGACTCGTTCAGCAGCCGTGCAAATCCGATAATAGCATTCATAGGCGTACGGATCTCATGACTGATATTAGCGATAAAGACCTGCTTTATTTTCTCTGATGCCTGTGCTTTATTTTTTTGTTTGATAATATTGATCTCGGACTCTTTTAAACGGGCTATAGCCTGTTCCTGCTTGTCGGCCATTTGATTAAATGCCAGGGCCAGTGTGCCGATTTCATCTCTGGAAAACACTTTTGCCCTGTGGTCAAATAAACCTGATGTTAAGCGCTCCGCTACCTGCAGAATTGAATTTAATCCTTTTTGAATGCCCCTGCTGATAGAAACAGCGATAATAATCCCAGTAGTTTCAACGGTCAATGCCAGGGCGATCAATATTTTTAATACCAGGTTTTCGAACCACCTCGACCCCTCCCCTAGGGTATAAGAAAAATTATCTTCTAAGGGTGTTGCTTCAAAATTTATCCGGTCAATCTCCCGCAATATCGCGGTTGTTTGAACACTGTCAACCGCCCCGGCTTGAACCGCCCGGTGCAGTTTTTCACTAACGGGAATCAGCTTGATCATCGATGCCTCTGCTTTTTTCCAGTAGAATATCGTCCTGGCCAGGTATTTATTATCGTGAAAACGCAGCATCAGTTTGATCATGCCTTCGATGTCATCGGGATGGTTACGCCCCTCCAGAAAGCCCTGTCTGGCCATTTCATAATCGGGCAACGTTTTTTCTAAAGCCTGCCTTGCCTTCCCATCTCCTAAGGGTACTTCTAAATATTTCAGGTAATTCTGGTAATCGGCCTCTTCATGAGAATAAGCGTATAAACGTAAATTAAGTATGGCATCTTTTTGCGCTTTAGACCAAAGTCCTTCGCCGGAAACATATGATCTGACAGCAGATAAGGTGCTGATCGCAAAACTTAACACAAAAAGTTCAATCACGATCAAAATGGCCATAATGCCAATAGTAAAGTATAGTTTTTTAGATATGGAGATATCTTTGAAATTCGTAAAAGCCATATTTAACTTCTAAGATATTTATTATTTCAGAAGGACGAAGTTGAAAACAGCGTTTGATCGGCAGTACGGTTAATTTACAACTGGCGGCTCTAAATTATTTTACACTTTACCAGATTAAACAGATCGAGGACGTCAAAAAGACTAAAAAAGACTATCATGAACGGCCATCGCATAAAACAAGCGGAGAACTTGCTGCCATGATTTTCTCGTATAGGAATGGTTATTATTTCGGAGTCGATGATGAGTCGGAAGCAATCATCAAATATAAACCAGACCATGGGAAGCTTGTTAAAACAGATACCCTACAGCTCAATAAAAATTCGGTATGGCAAAGAACTTCCAGCTGGTTTACCTGGGTTAACCGTGATACCCTGCTGCTGGGCAGCAGTATGTCAGGCAAAAAAATTGAGTATTGCCTGATCGATACGTGGGTGATGAAGCTTGTGGTGAGCATCGATTGCAAGTATCGCATTCCGACATTCATTCACTTTTTAACTGCAATATTATGTCAGAAAAAAGTATTGATTTACTCTTATTTTCGAGGCCTCCAAATTACATCGGCAGCTATCTGCTACAATTCGCTTTTCAAGGCCCTCTTTAATTGACTCAAAAAGTCGGCTACACTTTCCGCACTACCTGATGTCGGTTCTTTCACAGCGCATCCCATCGTTACAAAACTTTTCAAATCTGCCATTTGCCATATTGCAGCTCCACTTATTTCGGGATAATCCCTTTTAAAGCCTTTCAGCTGGCTCCTAATTTCTGCTACTGATTTACTTCCCTTATAGGTGTCGCATGTGCCAAATGAACCACGTACCATAAATACCGGATATATAGGCTGCCTTGGTTTCAGTGCAGCTACCCAGTCTTTAACTTCATTTTTTGCCCCGCCATCGTAACACTGTAAATACAAGGCATCCACCACATTTACATCAGATGATTTTAGAATATCTCCCCAATAGGTATATCCTCTAAAAGGGCATAATGTCATATGCATATTTAGCTTTCCTGCAATCTTACCCATGGCAATAATAGAAGGACTGTCGTATACCGACTCGTCATCGATACAAAATGCATCGGCACCCAGTACTTCCTTTAATACCCTGCAAATATTATATAAGGTGCTCTGCTCAGTAATACCAGTCACAATACCCGGCACTGTCTTGGATGAATCGTACCAGTCGCGGATAAAATCAAAGGTGTTCGGCGGTTGACCGTACCATCGGCCCTCCAGTAAAATTTCAATACGGGATATCGAAGATTTTCTTTTGAGATCTTTCACCCTTCTTACATAAGAAGTATCCCCTACCCACTTACCATTATGAATAATGGGTTGATGAGAATCACCCGAATACAAGTCTCCGTCTGCATGAATATAAAAACTGGATAACAGCAGTGTATTAAACCCGCTATGCTTTAATAACAGGTAAGTTGTATCATTGCCCGGATATAATCCTCTACCATAAATGGCCAGATTCCTGACAGGCAAAGATGCAGCGGGTGCATAAGTTTGTTGTGCGGAACACCAATAAGAAAAAGAAGCTAAAAAGATAATCGAAAACAGTACCCTCATCATATAATATCAGATAAAACGCCAATTTAAGCACAATCACTGATATTTTAACGCTCGAAAATTTATTGGTTCCGGGTGAACATTTCTCCCAGAACCAATAAACCAATCGATACGCACACGATATTATTCTTGATCAACCTGTTCAGTATAAAACCTAACTGGTTTCAGATTTTTTATACTAACCTCAGTTAACCGGATCTGGAGATGAAGCGTTTGCCGGATCATATATAGCTACCGCAACTCTCGAATCGGCGCAACCATAGTATAAAAACCACTTTTTGTGGAAAAGCACCATGCCTTCTATAAAGACAGTACCGTTGATATATTGTCCGCTTTTTTCAAATGGTTCCATTGGGCGTAAGAAAGGCACATCCAAACGGGTAATAGGTTTAGATGGATCATTCTTGTCAAACAAAGCCTGCCCTGCACAATAGGAGTTTCCGTTAAAACGTTTGTCACCATCTTCGCCAGCTTTATTTTTTCCGTTATAAAATAAAATGATGCCTTTATTTGTCAATATAGCCGGTGGGCCACATTCGGTAAGCTCGCTATCAAAGTATCCTTTTCTGGGTGAAATTAATTCTTTAAGCGTACCATCAGCATTTATTAGTGGAGTCCAGTCAACCAGGTTATCAGAGGTTGCTGCATAAACGTGCAGTTCGCCCCAATACATCCAGTACTTGCCATTTATTTTGGTAACGATCTGCTTACCTCCTACTACCTTTGTTAATATCGAAGCCGATTTATGGGGGATATTCAAAAATTTGCCATTGTAAGCATCTTCAAATATTGGCCCATGTTTATTCCAATGTTTCAGATCTTTGGAGGTGGCAACGCCCAAACGTGGTACATCACGGTTCCACTGGGTATAAAATACAACGTAGGTGCCGTTAGCTGTAACAGCCACTCGCGGATCTTCGCAACCACCAGGCCATTCATATTTTTTCTGGCTGTCATTGGCTGGATAAAATACCGGGGTATGGCTACGTTTAAAATGCAGTCCATCTAGGCTTGAGGCATATCCCAAACGCGAAGTACGGAAACCAATACCCACCCCCGATTTATCTTCGGCACGATATAAAACCACAATTTTACCATTAATAAGTGCCGCAGCTGGATTAAAGGTATCGTTAGATTCCCAGCTTACAGCTTTATTCAAAACCGGGTCGATAAATTTAGAAGTACTATCCGGCGAGATAATGGGATTAATATTTACCGGTCTTTTAAATCCGCCGAATGCCCAATCAGGTAAACGGTTTTGCTGTGCAATAGCACTGCCTGAGATCAATATAAATACTGCGAGGCTTTTAACAAAGGCAGTAACGTTTTTCATAGAGTTAATATTAAATTTAATATTTTGTTTATCGGCTGATATTACTTTTCATTTTAACATCCTCAAACAATAACAGCGGCCGCTAAAAGGCGACCACTGTTGAGATGAGTGTTTAAAGATTAGGGTATTTAAAGGCTATTTTCGATCGTGTAAATTGATAATACCTCCGCATCTGTTAAGGCGCGATTGTAAAAACGGATATCATCCAGTGAACCTATAAAATAGTTGCTACCATGGGGCAGATTTGTTCCAATAGTAAGATCTACAGGTGAAGGAAGCGTAATTGGCGTACCTGTTACCGCAACCGTTTTAACCAATTTATCATTTATATAAAACTTCATGGTACCGGTAGTATACGAAACCGAAATAAACGTCCATACATCCTGCGGTACTACACCCGGGTTACTATCTACATCATGGTACCCATCGTCACCGTGAAAGGTCAGGAAAAGAAAGTTACCGCCTTGTAACTGAAACTTAAAGCCATTGTAATCATTGAGCGAAAACATATAATTATTCGCATTGGTAGTATGGCGCTTAACCCACATACTGATGGTAAACTCTTTCGGGTTCAAATCAACACTATATGGCACCTGAATGTTAGCTCCGCTAGCAAAATCATAGGCACTGTTCGCCTGGTTAAAACGGTCAGCCACTAAAGCTGGCAATGTAGTAGTTCCGGACGGTCCAGTCATTAGTGTACCATTATGGCCATGGCCCGATACATCATTAGCATTGCCTGTAAAGGTCCATTGGGCGATCAGATTTCCGGGAGATACATCTTGGATTAAACGCGATTGAAAAACAGCAATGGCACGATAAATATTTGCCGTAGCGTTATCAACTTCCTGCTGGCTGTATTGTGTTGATGTTTTAGTTGCTGTACCCAGTGTGATAGCCGTTTTTAAATCAGCTTTTGATCCTACAGCATAAGTACCTGGTTTACTACCCTCTGTAGTGCTGTTGTATAATTTATTAGCAGAATCAATCGCCAGGCTGATATTGGTTTCGTTGGGGTTAAATACCTCCTGCTTTGAGTCCTTTTTGCAAGCTGCCAGGTTAAGTATCAGCATAATGGCTAATAAAATCAACCCCGTATATCTATTAAAAATTTTCATGTCCTTAAGCATTTTAATTATTTACCTAGTAAAGGATTAGTTTGACGTTCGCTCTGCGGAATTGGGAAGAACTTATTATTAGCATAGTTAAAGTTAGGTGTATCCTTTAACGCATTAGTGGCGTAAGCACTTCCGTAACGGATCACGTCATAAAAACGGCCGAACTCCATTGCCAACTCAGATCTTCTTTCCTTGCGGATCACATCTCGTAGCGATGCCTGGCTGGTGGTAGTAATATCAGGTAGTAAACCAGCGGGTACAGTAGCACTTCCCAGCGTGCTGTCATACAAATAACTTTCGCGGGCTCGTTTCCTGATTTTATTAAGCGGTACTAATGCGGCAGAACTGCTACCGGCTTCATTCAGTGCTTCTGCTTCTATTAACAATACATCTGCGAAACGAATAGCTTCTACATTAAGGTTCCCATCCCCTTTTGTGGCAATTGGAATTTCTGACAATGGTTGAATTTGTTTTTTTGTCATATAGCCGGTATTTGACCAGGTGGGGTCGTAAGCTACATCAAAATAGGGATGCCCTGCCCTGGCTACCGTATAATCTAATCGTGGATCATCTACCCCACCAGTTGACTTCTCAAAATTGTCGACCAAGCTTTGAGTTGGCTGAAAGAAACCGTAACCATTCAGTGTGCCGCGCGGCGCAAATGCCTGGTTAAGGCCGTTGCCTTGTTTAGGGCTAAGCCCTGCGGTGTGCAGTATAGAGAATATAGCCTCTGTATTGTTTTTTGTCGCTGCAGTGAAATTATCAGTAAACTTATTGGTTAATGAATAAATCCCCAAGGCCTCTACTTGCTGGGCTGTTGAGGCAGCCAGCGCCCATTTTTGCTCAAATAAGTAAGTTTTTGCTAATAGGGATAATGCCGCTCCTTTGGTGGCGCGGCCTACATCGCCACCACTCCATGTTGTGGGTAAAGCAGCTGCCGCATCGGTACAGTCTTTCTCGATCTGGGCATAAATTTGTGCCTGTGGCAACGCTGGCGATCCTAAATTATTAGCCGTAGCTACTTGCAAACGTAATGGGATATCGCCATAGCTAATAGTTAAGATAAAGTAATAGTAGGCTCTTAAAAATTTGGCCTGCCCAACAATGGTTGCTCTGCTGGCATCCGGGATTGCTGCATTGGCAGTAGCTAAACCGCCAATTACAAAGTTAGCTTTCGATATCCCATCATAGTATCTGCCCCAAACACCTTCTACAGCTGCGTTAGTGTTAAGTATGTTAAAGTTGTTAATGTTGTCGATATCGGCCTGGTCGCCTGCTAATCCGCCTTTAACGGCATCATCAGAAGCAACGTCGCCCAGCACCCATTCTTCGTTAGCAAAGGCATCGGTATAATTTAAGGGCACATAGGCCGCGTTTACGGCAGCGTTTGCATTTGCAACCGAGGTGAAATAAGTACTCGCCTCGTAGGTTCCCAATATGGGCTGATCTAACGATTTTTTACAACTGGTTAGAGAAAAACCCAGGCCGCCTGCTAAAGCTATATATATGTATTTCTTGATCATTTCTTTAAGTTTTAAGGTTAAAAGTTTGCGTTGATACCTGCCGTAAATGTGCGGGCAGATGGATACGTACCCCAATCTATACCTACAGCTCTTACACCATCTCCGGCAGAGTTGCTGTTGGAGTACATTTCGGGATCTATACCCGTGTACTTGGTAACCGTAAAAACATTTTGAGCACTTACAAAAAACCTAACAGATGACAGTTTAAGCGCTTTTAAAACCTGATTGCCCAGGGTGTAACCTAGCTGCACATTCTTAAGGCGCAGGTATGAACCACTTTCCAGGAAGCGTGTTGAAGGCTGTTTGTTATTGGTAGCGCCATCCCATGATAAACGTGGAAATTCATTAGTGCTGCCCGGGCCTGTCCAACTTTGCGTTGCAACACGTTCGGTTACGTTAAATGCGCGGTAAAAACCCTCCAGGTCCGAATTAATTTCGTTGTACAACTTGTTGCCGTATACGCCCTGAAAGAATAAGCTTATATCAAATTGGGCATATGACAAATTAGTAGTAAAGCCATAAGTAAATTTAGGGATCGGGCTACCTACATAAGTACGATCATAATTGTCTATCACACCGTCGGGTTTACCATTAGGGCCGCTAATATCTTTAAACATCACATCGCCAGGTTTAATACCAGGGCCTTGATAAGCATGCGTAAATACCTGCTGGGCATTCTGGAAGATACCTTCATCCTGCAATAAATAGAATGAACCTACCGGCTGGCCGACAGCTGTTTGTGTGGCATAATAATTATTATCTATACGGCCGCCTACTAATGGTGCGCCACCGTTTAACGATGTTACTTTGTTTTGTACAGTAGCAAAGTTACCGATTACCTCATACTTAAACTTATTGTTAATGGTGTTACGGTAAGTAACCTCTAACTCAAAGCCCTGATTACGCATTTTACCTGCATTTACGAAAGCACTTGCTGCGCCGCCCGAACTGGGTGGCGGTTGTGGCTGCAACAGCATACCCGAAGTATTTTTAATAAAATAATCTGCAGAGATAGAAAGTGCACTATTAAACAAGCCCAGGTCTAAACCAAAATCTGTTTGTGTACTGGTTTCCCAACGTACATTAGGGTTGCCTAACGTATTGATGGAGTTACCCTGATTACTTACACCACCGAATGGATAATAGCCCGAATTAGATACCAGTGTAGCGTAACTGTAGTTACCTATTTCCTGGTTACCCAACTGGCCAATACCGGCACGCAGCTTTAAAAGGCTGATCGGTTTAACATCTTTCAGAAACTCTTCCTGATCCAATCTCCAACCTAATGAGCCACCATAAAAGTTGCCATATTGATTGTTGGGATCTAAACGCGACGATCCGTCGCGCCTAAAATTGAAAGTAGCAAGGTACTTGTTATCATAAGCGTAATTTACACGGCCAAATAATGAAAATAAGGCCCAATGGGTTTGATTACCGCCATTTTGCTGAATACCCAGCCCATTATCTAAATATTGAAAACTGGTACCCTGATCTGAATACATGGTACGCGAAGCACTCATGGCCTGTGTATTGCTTTTCACCAGCTCACTACCGACTAAAAAGTTAAACACATGTTTTTTGGCCAATGTCCAGTCGTAGGTTGCAGTATTTGTCCAATTGTAATCAAACTGTGTAGTGCTGGATTGTGCTAAGCTGTTTGGCGAGTTAAAAAACCTATCGATACCCCAAGTGGCGAAAAATTGCTTGTAATCTGCAATTAAAAAATTGGTGCCAAAATCACTTCTAATCTTCAGGTTTTTAATCGGATGTAACTCAATAAACGCATCGCCTAATACGGAGTAGTTGTTATACTTATCGTTAAAGTTATCTGCATAACCCACCGGGTTTAAACCATCACCAAAAAATTCGGGATGATCAGGAAGATCTACAAACTGGCCGTTGGCGTTATAAACCGGTGTAGCCGGGGTTCTGAACAATGCGTAACGCACAACACTAGCCCCTGGATTACCCGCACCATAACCATCGCCAGATGTGCCAACTTTGCGTGTTTTAGAATAACTAAGATTTACATTGGTACCAATAGTAACCCATTTAGAAAGATTACTTGTAATGGCAGTACGCAGGTTTAATCGATCAAAATCTGAATTCTTAATCAGCCCATTTTGACCAAAATAATTGGCAGATACAATATAAGTGGTATTATCATTACCCCCACTTATAGACCCCTGCACATTATTGATGGGCGCTGGTTTCAATACTTCTTTTTGCCAGTTAACATCGGGCAAGCCAGCTATAACACTTGCGGGTATAAGCGCACGGCCATCATTGGTTGCTGCGGTATTGTAAGCCGCCACATATTGTGCCGTATTAGCCATCTTTATCAGATGCTGCGAAGTTTGTATACCGGTATAAGCATTGAGATTTACTTTAGGAGGGCCGTTTTTACCTCTTTTAGTTGTAACAATAACTACCCCGTTTGATGCACGTGCGCCGTAAATGGCGGCAGAAGATGCATCTTTCAGCACACTGATACTCTCGATATCATTCGGAGAAATCTCGTTGATGCCATTTTGCGTGGGTACGCCATCTATAATGTATAGAGGGTCATTATTATTGATGGTTCCAACACCGCGGATGCGGATATTGATACCATCGCCAGGCGCACCTGTATTTTGCGTAACGGCTACACCAGCTGCTTTACCCTGCAAAATCTGATCGGCACCACCTACCGGTAGGTTGGCAATATCGCTGCTTTTAATGCTGGATACCGCTCCGGTTAAACTCACCTTCTTTTGGGTAGCATAACCAACAACCAACACCTCATTAAGCGCACTACTGGTTTGAACCAGCTTAATAGTCATAGGCTGATCAAACACGGCGGCAATAGTAATTGCTGTATAGCCAACGCTTTTAACCTCTAAAACAGCGCTGTCATTAGCGTTTATTTTAAAGTTACCGTTAACATCTGTTGCGGCCCCTATGGTAGTGCCTTTAACCTGCACGGTGGCACCAATCAAGGTTTCGTTAGTGGCACCGTCAATTACTTTACCGGTAATTGTTTTGCTCTGCGCCTGGCTTTTAAAGCAACAGCAGAGGGTAATGAGAAAGCAGGCGACCGCAGCTTTCCATTTCATTCTAAAAGTAAAATCTATCATAAGCGAATTAATATTTGTCTTTAGGTTAATATCGGTACAAGGTTTAGGCATCCTACTGGACGATATCATCATTATACAGACACCTATTTAAAAATCGAGGCAAACTTTGGTTAGCGCAGAATAGATACAAATATAAAATTCTGTATATCAATACAATAAATAAAATATTGAAAAAAAAACAACATAGCAAAGCATGTCTCTGATTTAAATTGGTTATCAAACGTAGAAAAACTAAACGGTTTTAGCAAATTATTAAAAAATATATTTTCTACTTTTTTTTCAATGAGGATGCTCTGACTATTAACTCCGGGTTAAGTACAATTTTGGTTGCTAGTTCAGATTGTTGGCTTTCATCATTCATATTGGTAAACAAAACGTCAATCAAATTTTCGGATAATTTCTTCATGGGCTGGGCAACAGCAGTGATTGGCGGATTAAATACCTCGAAGAATGCGTGGTCGTCAAACCCGATAACGGCAATATCTTCCGGGATTTTTAACTTTAATTTATTCAAAGCGGCAAACCCTTGTAAAGCCAGGTAATTAGTGGCAAATAATACCGAATCAATTTCTTTATGCTTTGTTAAAAAATTGGCAATGAGCTGCACTACTTTTTCGGGTTTTGAAGTAAATTTAATTTCCAGTATATACTCCTTTACCCCACCCTCTCTTGTTGCCAAACGATAACCGTTCATTCGATCCTGCATTTGGGTTTGGTCAGAGTCGAGCGTAACAAATGCAATATTTTTGAAACCCTGCTCAACCAAATGCTGTATCGCAATCTTTGCACCCGCCAGGTTATCAATACCTACATAGTTTGTATCAATTTCTGGAAAGTACCTGTCGAAAAGTACAAATGGCAGGCTATCGTTAAGCATAAATTTAAGTTCAGACTCTATCCCTTTAGGGGCCGTAATAATGTATCCGTCTACATTACGGCTTTTAAACATCCTAATCAGTTCTATCGTTTTTTTAGGGTTATCTTCTGTACTGCAATAAATTATTTTATATCCCTTTTTATAGGCATGCTCCTCTATTAATCTGGCAACACTTGCAAAAAAGGCATCTGCAATATCTTCAACAACCAGCCCTATTATTTTAGATTTACCAGTCCGCAGACTTTGAGCTAAAGCATTGGGATTATAGTTTTTTTCCTCAATGTAGTCCAGCACTTTTTTGGTGAGTTTGTCGCTAATTCGCATTTCTTTTGCTTTGCCGTTCAGAATAAATGATATCGTGGTAATTGATATATTTAAATCCTGAGCAATATCATTCATAGAAATTTTCTGTTTCATATTCTGATTAATAAAAGGTTAAATGCAGGATTGCTTAATGACGGCAAATATAGTAAGCAATTATGGAGACTTACTTATTTAGTTTTTTTGATCATTAAGCAGCACAAGGATAGTAAGTTTAATACCGACATGTCAATGTATGCTACTTTAAACAATAAATATCATCAGGTCCACTTCATATGGATCAATCTTTTTTTCGTGAAAGGGCAGGATGGCAAGCTGGGTAGCTTGGCGAGAATGGTTAGGTACGGGCTTTTTACCATTTAAAAAAGCCCGTACATTCGTAAGTAAATTTCAATTAAAAACCGCAATCAGTATTTGGTTGGCTAACCAGTGGTAACCGCCCCCCAATATTTCTTATAGTCTAACCATGAAAAAGAATATAAGTGCACTTGATGGAGAAATCAATTTCCATAAGTAAACCTGCAGAAAGAAAGAACTCATCGTTTAGCAATCCGATATAATTTCCCACCATCAGTTGCGGCGTAAATGGCACCGTCTTTACCAGTCGCTATGCAGCGCCAACGTTCGTTTTTATCAGATAGCAAACGTTCTTCACCAACAATTTTATTGTTTTTAATTACTAAACGACAGATGTGTTGTCCGCTTAGTGCACCTATAAACATATTATTTTTCCATTCAGTAAGGTTGCCAGTGTAAAACATCATACACCCTGGTGAAATTACTGGATCCCAATAGTAAACAGGTTGTATAGTACCCTTTTTTTGTTGTGTCCCATCATATACTTTCTCTCCGCTATATTCAATGCCATAAGTAACAAAAGGCCAGCCGTAGTTACCGCCAGCTTTGATCAAGTTGACTTCATCGCCACCACGTGGTCCAAACTCCACCTCCCACAGATCACCGGTTACCGGGTTAATAGCAAGACCATCTGGATTACGGAAACCATAGGCATAAATTTCGGGCTTAGCATTTGCCTTACCAATAAAAGGGTTACTCTCAACCGGTTTTCCATCTTTGGTAATATGGATTATTTTACCTGTTGTGGCATTTAAATCCTGCGCCTTTACCCGAATATCATTTGCCTGACGGTCACCGGAGGTTACAAAAATGTTACCTTGCTTATCAAATACTAAGCGTGAACCAAATTGACCGGCACCTTTATAGCGTGGATAAGCTTCCCAGATAACCTTTACGTTTTCGAGTTTGGTTTCATCAGCAGATAATTTGCCTTTAGCTATCGCCAAAGTAGCCCCCCCTTCACCAGGCTGCGCAAAGGTCCAGTAAATCATACGGTTGGTATTAAAATCAGGATCAATATTCACATCCAGTAAACCACCCTGACCTTCAAACTGTACTTTAGGAAACCCGGTAATTGTTTTAACAACTTTACCTGTGGTAGTCAATATTTGCAACATACCGGGCTTGCTGCTGATCAGCAAACGCCCATCTGGTAGCACATGTATTCCCCATGGACCATTAAGCTGGTTATTGATAACAGTGACCGTATAAGGCGTTTTTGTTTTAATACCGCCAATACGGGTTTGTCCTGCAAAGGCCGGTTTATAATTACTATTTGGTTTATTCTTTTCCACGGGCACGCCGGTTTGGGCTGTAACGGGCGTAACTACCGACAATAGGAAGATGCTTAAGATTAATGATTGATAAGCTTTTAAAAATGTCATAAGGGATTTGGACTGATGTTAACTGATTACAACCCGATCAGATATATGTTTAATTATAACATGTTTTTTACATCTGTTGACTGTTAGAATCCCATGTTCAATAACGGATACTATCAGTTTTTCTTTCAAAACGTCATCTCCGTCTCCTCCCCCCTGCTGGGTGATCAATCACGCTTACTATGATCCCATTTTGGTAATACATCAATATTCTTTTCTGATTCCTTTTCTTCAATATGGACCACGAATTCAGCCGGCTCATATGGATCCCTTTAAAATCAGCGTAAGTAGCGCTAAATTCAGCTCCAAAGTATAGGATGGCTCCGGTATAATTGCTAATTGTAACCTTTCAAGTCCTCGAAATGCAGCCCATCTCATATCGCCGAAACTTTAGATCAGTTTTTGCGTAAAAGAAACTTCATAATTAATGACGGCATGATTTATAAATCAGTAATAGAGACGGTGATGTCTCGGATGAAACCATTAAATGCAACCTCGGCTTCAAAAAAATCAACCCAAATTAATGGTGAAAAAATGCGGGAATTGGCAGATTATATAAAATCAAATATTCCAGGCTGTGGATTTGCCCTTATCACCTTTGAAGCAAACAGCATCAATAATGCCAATTATGTTTCTAACGTACAGGATGATTTTATGATTCATACCTTAGAGAAGCAGCTTAAAGCCCTTAAAAACGGCACAACATTTTCGACCCCAGAAGATAATATGGCTGTTATCAGAAGACTTGATCAGGCTAATCTATAGAATATAAAACGTTGAATTTTGCAGATATTTTTAACTGTAATTATATTGACCATTAAACCTACAGTGCCTATCAAGGATTTATGCTCCTTTGATAACTATATTAATTATCCCATCCTGCAATAGCATGAAAAACTACCTATTGGGTCTGGCCTACTGTTTCCTGACGGCCAAAACCAATTGCCTCCATTAGGCATATTTTTATGTTTTATTATTCAACATATGACCCATCATTTTGATTATCTATAGAATCCTTAGTATTTACTAATGGTCTTTAAATGGTATATCATTAATAATTTATCAGCCTTCATTTCTGTCGATCTCAATCTAATCTATTACAGCATAGATCAGTAAATTATCTGGATTTGAGTGAGAAATAAATAAAAGATTCAAAGGAACCAATTTTACAGCAAATAGTGGCTGATAATTCGAATGAGGTGGCGCGATTTATAATACTGATAACAAATTAGAAACAGCGCATTTGTAAGTGAAATATGCAAATGTTTTTATTTTTTCACAATTACAACTTAATTGCGAGCCAGTTGTTCAAAAGAAAACTTTTAACTAAGAACCTAGGTAAATGGCATCACAATTATCTTCGGACCTTTTCGATCCGGCACTTAAAACATCATTTAACCAGAAATTTAGAGAAAAAAGATTTAAGATATTCCTTAAACTTTTATCAAAAATTGATTCAGGTGGCCCTATAAATATATTGGACGTTGGAGGCTTAGAAGTGTATTGGAACAGCATGAATTTTACAGCGCACGACAATATACATATTACGCTGCTCAACCTTGATGAAGTGCCTACCAGGGGTGCAAACTTCAAAAGCATTAAAGGTGACGCCACCAATTTAAGTATGTTCAAAGATAAAGAGATTGACATTGTTTTTTCCAACTCAGTAATAGAGCACCTATATACTTTTGAGAATCAACAAAAAATGGCGAACGAAGTGAGGAGAGTCGGTCGGTATTATTACATACAAACTCCGAATTATTTTTTCCCCTTTGAGCCGCACTGGCTTTTCCCCTTTTTCCAATATCTCCCTTTTCGATTAAAATTGTTCTTAACAATGAACTTTAATTTGGGGCATTACAAAAGAATCACCGATAAAAAAGCAGCAACTAATATCATTAATGAAGTAAAACTCCTCTCAGAAAAGGAGATGGTGAAGCTGTTTCCTGACGGCAAGCTTTATCGGGAATATTTTGGCGGACTGGTTAAATCAATCACCATGTATACGTCTCCTGAATAGGCTTACTTATGTTCATAAACTTCTAATTAGATCGGCTTAAGTTCAGGAATAAATTCTGAAAGTTAGTGTTTGATCGCGGTATATTTTGTTCTCAAGGCTCACAAAGACCGTTATTTCCATATTTAAACATTTATGTGGCGACACCGCCAAAGGGTGAGCATTGCTTTTGTTTGTTGCCGCACAGATACATGCCAATGATTATTGAACATTCGTCGATTGAAATTGGCATACTTTGATTTAGATATCAATTGTTGAATTTAATGCTGAATTTCAGCAATTATTTACCCATATTGGGTATTTTTTTTCACTCCTTTTGCTATTCTAATCCAAGTGATTAAACTATTCGTTTTTTTGCAATTTTGTTTATTCCCAGTTAAAATGGCGATTAACTGATTGCCCAGGGCTTAAATCAAAAATTCATTACTTATTTAACTTAAAGTAAATAATCCATGTACTTTTGGTTAAATATTTGATCTATAATGATCATACAATCACTATCATGGAAGAACATTACGGAAAAACAGTAGAATATATTGTTCGAAAGAACAGCCATAACATTGCTCATCTCGCTAAGGAATTAGGCATAAACAGAAGGTCGATGTATAATTGGTTTACCTATCGTGATTTAAAGCCATCGGCGATCTATCGTATTGGGTGTGTCATCAATCATGACTTTTCCCGCGAGTTCCCGGGGCTATTTGAATCTGAAGATTTTAACAAAAATGTTAAACATCACAATGCTGGTCTCCCGGTAAATGCGAGTATTATACCTGAGTCGCAATGGAAAGAAAGATATATCCAATTATTGGAAGCTTATAACAATTTGATATTTAAGAATGCGGTCAAGCATAGGCATATGCTTCCTATAAGGCGGCGGAAATTAAGGCCATCCAAACAGTATTTATTATTGATTGATAGCACGCTACCACACTATCCGCTCAATTTACGTATACAGGATGAAAGCCAATACCAAAGCACTCATTTTCATAGTAGACTTAAATCCGGATCATAAACCCAACTTAATAGCGAATCAATTGGTACCGGGCATAGCTTAGTTGTGCCCGGACAATTAAAATAGGATAATGGTCTTCTTCACTTTAAAAATATATTTTGTTGTTAACTCACGTTTTAAATCGCGATAGTTGATAATACAGGCACTTTGTTAGCTTATTAAAACTGGCAAAATATCATAAATAGTTGATTTATAGGCTTTTTTATCCAATTCCTTCTGCGAACATTCCAAAGTATGCATAAAATCGCATTGAAAGGTGCGTGAGGATGTGCGTGTTTTACGATAAAAATATGCACTGCCGCCACCTCTCATATATTGCAGGCTATTATAGGAAATTGCTCCCAGGCTATGCCAACCAATACTACGCATTGGCCAACCCTTACTCAATTAATCATATGTAAATTTCATAATTACTAGGGGGATGATTCTAATGCTGCTTAATTTCAACAATATTTTAGTTCCAGTTCTTTCAAACGGCCTTTTTTTACGGCCCTTGTTGCAAGCAAATTAAAAAGAGGCGTTGCAATTTTTTGTAGTCCAACCATTTTTGAATTGTTTAAATAAACGAACAAGGCAAGGTCAGCCAATAATTTCGGTGTTCCTGCCGCACTTGCAAAGCCATCTTTTGCCAGGCCTTTGGATATCAGAAGCGCATTTTCAAAATTTTTATTTCCGGGGCTTATGGTCACCATAATTAAACATTCCTCACTTGAAATGTTGTGGAAGTAATGTTGCTCCTTGGGCTTGATGGTTATGCTGTCGCCTTTTACTAATTGATGAACTTCATCATTTAACCCAACTTCCAACGTGCCTCCCATTACTTCAAATGCCTCTGAGAAAAGTGTGTGGTAATGCCACGGTGTCTTTTCATTTGGAATAATATTAAATTCAATAACACTTTCTTTATCTGTATCTGCCGAACTAATCAGTTTTATGTATCCCTGCATTTTCACAAAGCTTTGTTGGTTTTATGCGTTAGTAAAATTGTTCCGGCTACAGCGCAAACGATAATTGCAGATATATGAGGGACAGCCTGTGCGATGCCATTATAATCTTTGCTTAAAACAATCAGCATATCCACAATCGGAATAATTGTTCCCACTGCCAGCGTAATACCCAATGCTTTTGTTTGCTTTGTTAGTACAAGAATACAGATCAGTAAGCCCGAAAATACATCCCGGATGCCTTTAATGTAATCAAAGGAGTAGTCGCCATGTGCGCTAAAGTGTATGCCGTAGCCGGCTGTTGCTATTTCGGGAGCCAGAAGGAACCTCGTGCCGATGAAGATCATTCCTAACCCCGTCAGGAATGCGATTGCAATCGAAATTTTTTGTATCATAACATTGTGTTTTTTTAATGATGACACAAAATTCCATACTTACAAACCGGTATTCATGCACCTGGGTTAACAATTCATTTTTCGGCGAAAATTCTTTTGCGGATACGGCTAAGTGATTGCGGCTTTACGCCCACATAAGATGCAATATGATATTGGGACACTCTTTGCAGCAAGTCGGGATGCTGCTTTAACAACTTTTTATAACGATTTTCGGGTGTATCGGTATATAACGAGCTTAAGGCTTGTAACAATTGTACAAACACCTGTTCAATTACAAGCCTGCCAAAACGCTCTGCCCCTCTTATAGATTTATAAAATACTTGCAGATCGGCATAGGATATCTGCAGTATTTCACAGTCCTCTAAAGCCTGGATTATCTTTGTTGAAGGCGTTTGCGGCAGAAAGCTTTCATAGTTGCAGACGAAATTGTTTTCCTGTCCAAAGTCGTATGTTTTTTCTTCCCCATCATGATTAATATAATAGCGCACAAGCCCCTTTGCAATAAACCCAGCATGCTTGCAAACCTGTCCGTCTGCCAAAAAGAAGTCCCCCTTTTTAATCTCCTTTAACTTAAAGAGCCGGTTAATGGCCTCTGCCTCTTCCTGGGTTAAGTCAATTAAAGACCGTATGCTGCTGATCAATTTCTCTATCATAGAATCTTACTCATTTCAATTTGTTAACGTAATCCCGCTTAAATTACGGAGTCTGGCGGTAATACCCCAGCCATAAAAGTTATTTACCACGCCGATTAACAAAGTGTTGGCACCGACTTTAAGCGGGATATTTACCATCGAATTATCGATGTTGAGGCACCCGTTTGGATATTTAGCGAGCGGCAGCCCGAATTGATTTTTATCCGCATCAATTAATTTATTATTCGCGAAAACATAAACTTCGTCACAAAAACCAAGTTGCATCTGCATAACCTGCTCCTTTGTAGAATTAATGGTAGTTTTTAACCAAACATAACGGCCCGTATCACTAGCTCCAAATTTTCGGGATAAGTTGATAACACCGCGCCTCTCCGCAACGATCTTATTCCATTGGGTGGAATCTTTTGGCAAGTCATCCGTCGTTAATTCTTTTCCTTGTCCCATAATCCTTGAGGCGGTGATGTCCCATTGCCTAATATAGTTCATATCATGTTTAGTTGGGTCTATTCCTTCCAGGGGAGATAGGTTTCCGACATCATTTGGCTTAATCACCAAATTTGCAAAATAGGCAAGCCCATCAAATCCTATTGTTCCGGCTTTGCTGTTGCTTTCCAATCTCGGAATTTCTAACACCGGCTCATTCATATCATTTACATACACACACATTTGCATGCCCGAAACCACCAGCTTTACATGGTTCCATTCTTTATTGTGTACGGGGGCGGGCCCATCATAAGGCGACATCATATTAAATAACAGCACACCATTTACTACCGGAGCATACTGAATATCATCGTTGTCGCGCTTGCTGTCATCCCTTTTGGTGCGCAGATAAACATATTCGCTTTCTTTGGCATTCTGCTGACGAAAGTATATGCCTATCGGGCCAAAACCTCTTGTTTCGGCATCAATTTGTTGCGTATCGAACTCAATGGTGCCATTGGTGAAAATTGTTCCCTTGAGGTTAATTTGCCCGCCTTTGGGATGCATTTTAATAGCTTTAATACCCTTGTAAGTAACAAATTCCATTTTTGCGCCGGCTGTATCCCACCTCGAAAATTCAAATGGAATTACGATTATTTTTTTATTGTTTTTGATTTGCGCATTGCAACTACAGCAAAAAAGCAGCATCAAGGAGGTCGTCAGGAGAAAGTTTCTGAATGTCATGTTTTATGTTGGTCTGAGTAAAAACCATTATCTGATTGAGGTACTCCATGGGGCTGATATAACATAGCCTATTTCGTGAATATCCCGGCTCCGGTACTTTTTGCTGCAGAAGTAGGTGCAAGGTTAAGGTTATCTTTCGTGATACCATCATCTGCCACATTTACCGGCCTGATCGCGCCGCTTTTATTCACATTGATTTCCTTAATGTTACGGTTAGGTTCAGGAATAAATTTATCTTGTGCCTTAGGGTAATTGCCTAAGTAATGTGCGTTGTTTGTAATAAAAGAATTGCTGAAGGTATAGGAAGGCTGCCCTTTTTCAACCGGGTAAACCATCACATAATAGCAATTGGTGATCACATTGTCCTTGAAAGTAAATTTAGGGGTTGTGCCCGCAAACCCATACCAGATAGCTGTGTTATAAGCGCCGTCAATAATAGAATGGGTTAATGAGAAATCATTGACACCATCACCCAGCACAAATGCAATTTTGCTGTTATGGAAGATGCAATGGTCGACGTGTATGCCTGGCCCGGATGCCCAAAACGAACTTTGTATGGGTGCCGAATTTGCTTCGCCTACAAAATAGCATTGCGATACATTTAAGCCGCTGAGCGTTTTATCCTGTCTTCTGATTGGATAATAATTGCGCACCTGGTTATTGGGATTGCCGAGAAATTTAAGGCCTTTTATAGTCACATTATTCTGTTCGATCAGTAAACCCTCGCAATGTGGAAATTCGTAGTCAGAATTATTTGAACTTATGGAAACAATTACCGGCAGATCTGCAGGCTGCCAGATTTTATCATCTGGAAGGTTTAAGGCCCGAATGGCAAACGAATTGGCTTTTGTGTGGATCGCTAACTTGTGTGTAACTGTATACAAGCCACCGCTAAGGATGATTTTAACGGGCTTATTGCCGCTAAATTTATTTGCTTGTGCTACGGCTTCATCCAAAGTTTTTAATGGATTGGCATTGGTGCCGGTAGCATGGTCGTTTCCTTTGGCTGCGCTAACATACAGTGTCTGTCCGTAGCCTGTTGTATGTGAGATAAGAAGAATAGCAAATAGAGCAATAGCCACTATACCTAAATTCTTTTTGTTTGCTAAAACTTGGTTTTTCATACTGCAATTGTACGTTGACATATACATACAGGCTATTCATTAATCAATCATTTCTTATCATTTTATATCACGCTTATTTTCAATACATTATAAATGTAATGGTGGTTGTATGCTACACGCCATTAATATTACCTTTGGGTTTAATTTGCTCATGGATGACGCCGCGATAAAACGCTTATTGAAAATTATTGAAGACCAGCTGGGCTGGGGAAATCCGGAAACCTGGGCCAGCCGGGACTTTGAGGAACTTAATATCATCATCCAGGAAAAAACTAAGGTTTCGTTAAGTTCAAGTACCCTTAGGCGGCTATGGGGAAAAGCGGATTATAAAAATCAGCCAAGTTTAACAACCCTGAATACCTTAGCGCAGTTTGCCGGATTTGAAAATTGGAAAAAATATAGCCTTAGTTCCCAGCCATACGCACGCCCGGAAATTAAGGTTGTGCGGCCGTTTAAAGTAAAACGATTGTGGCTTATTGTATCGGGGTTGGCCTTAGCGGTATTCATTACTTTGATCATCGTCACGATAGTAAAGCCGGCTGACAACAGCTATAAATTTAGTTTCCACCCAATAACGCACGATTTGCCAAATACCGTTGTATTTAGCTATAATGCGCAATCTGCATCAAATGATTCGGTATTCATTCAGCAATCATGGGATTCGACAAAAAGAACCCGGGTAAGCAAAGACAAACACCTATTCAATTCCATCTATTATAAACCGGGTTTTTATCATGCTAAACTTACAGTTGGTAATCGGGTGGTAAAAGAACACCCACTATTAATTCCTACAAATGAATGGCTTGGGCTGATAGATCAAAAACCGGTTCCCGTATACCTGGATAAACAGGAAATTTTAACAAAAGACGGTATCGTCATAAGTTCATCTACTATAGCAAGTCATCACATAGCTGTAGAACCCCAGCCACCAACGGTTGAAGTTTATAATACAGGGAACTTTAAACCTGTTCCTATCAATAATTTTTCATTCAGCGCCGAAGTTAAAAATGATTACAAAACAGGCGCTTCGCGCTGCCAGCAAATGAGCGTAGTACTGTTTACCAATGATATGCCAATATCCATTCCATTGTCGGCACCCGGTTGCGTAGCTTCACTGAATCTTCTTGACGGGCATCAGGGATTTAGAGGGACTGATACAGATCTTTCCGGATTCGGAATCGATCCGTCGACTTGGGTAAAAATTGACCTAACGAGCTATAACGATAAAATTAAGATTAAGATCAATGACAGAGAGGTTTTTACCATTAATGCCCGCAATCGATCGTCAGAAATTTTAGGTATGGGATTTATATTTCATGGAACAGCTGGCATCAGGAAGGTAAATCTTACTTCAGGAAATCGCAATATTTTCAGTGATTTTAACTAACGGCTAATAACAAAGTTGCGGTTTCCCTTTTGAGAATTGCACTTGATTGCAATTATATTCCAGCTTTAACTGTTCAATTTAGTTGAGAAACGTATTACGGAACCGGGTAGACCTGTGAAATAAAATTTCCCATATCCGTTATTCTGATAGGTGAATTTACCGAAATGGCAACCTTTGCGCGATCAATGAAGTTTTGATCGCCGGGATTCCCTTTTAACGTAGTCTGTATAATGGAATTATCACCCACATTCAAACATTGAAAAAATAATGCCTTTTCTTGTTCACCGGTTCAATAAACTACGAGGCATCATCTACACGTTTATCCTGCTTCTCTTCAACCTTTTTAATTTTGGCAGGGTTTGCCGCACTTCCAAATCTATAGGCAAATGTTAAACTCGCTCTTGAACTTAAAGTCCTGCGCTCAAAATCCATTAATACGGTGTCGCTTTCTCTAAGAAAAGCCCATTTTCTACTATTAAATACATCCTTGCTGTTAAGACTTAAAGAGGCCTTTTTACCTTTAAAATCATATTTAGCGCCTGCATCTAAGCCAAAAGCTGCGCGGTTTCTATCTTGTATTACAATATCAGCTGCGCGGTAATCGGTACGGATTTGGATTGACAGGTTCTTAACAAGATTTACATTATTGGTGATGTTTGCATTCCAACTTAAACCATTATTGGCGCTGATACCAAATTGTGGTGCTGCCGAATTTTCACGTTCGTATATATTTGCATTCGCCGTAAAATCCCAACTCTTAATGAAAGCAAAATGACCTATCAATTCTAACCCTGTATTAACTGATCGTTTTAAGTTCTGAGAAGTTGTAATGATAACGCCATTAACTGCAGGGCTTTCAATGTGTTTAATCACATTATTAAGTTGATTATAATATATAGAAGAAGTTAACGAAATATTTTGCCAGATCTTATTAAATCCCAACTCTGCAGAATTAATGCTTTCGGGCAACAAATAAGGATTCCCAGTCTCATAATTCGTCGGGTCAGAAAAATCTGTTGACGGGTTGAACTCTCTTGACGTGGGCCGGCTTACCCTCCGTGTAAAACTTAGCCGCAGCTGTTGATTCTGCGGAAATTTTTGCGTTAAAAATAAACTGGGGTACAATCCTTTACTCGCCACATTTACCGGCGCAAAATACGGGCTATTATTAACATCATACCCCATGAGCGTTCCGGATAAACTGGCATCTTCGCCCCTCACACCAACTTGGTAAATAAAATTATCGATCTGGTTCTGGTAACTTAAATAAATAGCATGCACCTGGTTGTTGCCTTTAAAAAAATCAGTCAATCCATAAATAGCCTGCTCCGCGTCACTTAAATTATAAGCATATTGATTGTTAGTACCTAAAGTTATCTGGCTGCGATACCCGGCACTAAACTGTCCGGCTTTACCAACCGGCAGCGTATAATCAGCCTGGATATTGTAATTTGTAGTAGAGTTTACGATATCGTTCTTTAATAGCGATGCACTAGTTTCCCCTGATGTACTTAGGCTATCCAATTTACTTTGATAGGTCTGAAAATTATGATAAGAGCTGTAGGAAAAGCCTAAATCAAAAACCAGCTCTTCTTTAGGATTTTTAAAGTGTTGGCTATAGTTAATGTCCATTCCATAACTGCGGCCATCATTATTGGTAATATTTTCTCTATTGGTAAACAGTAAAGGCAAATAAGTAGTGCTTAAATTATTGATGTTTAAAATTTCATCGCGATGTGTATCCCGTGAGTTAAAGGTGCCCGAAATACTTAAGGTGCTTTTAGGCGTTATAAAATAATCGACACCAACTTTTACATTCTGTATTTTATTACTGGTAGTAGAGTAAAAGTTCTCATTAGAAAACATGGTCACATCCCCCGGATTTATATAAGTAAGGTTTTGAAAACCATTGCTAAAAGTATCGCCGCTACGTACACTATAATTTCCGTATAGGTTAACCTGGCTATTTTCATAACTCAGCGTGGTGCTGCTATTGTAATTATTTCGTGTACCTATCGTTATCGCTTCCGAAGCATTAAAACTTAGTTTCCGATTTTTCTTTAGTACAATATTGATAATACTTTGTCCGTCAGAATCATATTTTGCAGCTGGATTAGCTATCACTTCTACCGTTTCAATTGAGCTGGCCGGTATGGATTGTAATATTTGAGAAATGTCGCCACCGGCGATAAGCGAGGTTTTACCATCAATTAAAACCTTCACGCTGGCAGATCCACGAAAATTCACATTTCCATCGGCATCAACCTGGAGCGTGGGTACATTTTGCAATACATCGGCTGCAGTACCGCCCTCGCTTACCAAACTCTGATTAACAGAAAACACCTTTTTCTCATCCGTGTTTTGAAGCGTACTTTTTTTTGCAGTAACCATTATTTCATTAAGTACTTTATTTTTTACTGGGCGCATTTCAATACTACCTAAATCCAAAACACCACAGGCGGTATTCAATATTATATTCTCCCTGATCATAGGATCATATCCTATAAAACTGATCTTTAACTCAAAAACGCCATCAGGTAAATTGCCGATTACTAGACTACCGTTACTATCAGTTTGTGTTGCTTGTACAACGTTTTTCGTTTGTTGATTTAATAAAATGGCCGTAGCATATGGGATGGATTCGTGGGTTTGGGCATCCTTTAAAATGGCTGTCACCTTGCCTTTATTTTGTGCATATATGTTATAAATACTACTAGCGAAAACTATGATAAGTAAAAGCTTTAATTTAATTGATCTCATCATAATTATTTTGGATTCTTTACAATAATTGCTGGTGTGGTAATTATTGTACAGCACAAAACTATACAGTTATACACCTCTAATACTTGTATAATTTTTCACTAATTATGTATTTTGCACTGATGAGAAAGGAAAATTTATATCACCCGTTCGAGATAGATTTCAGGGAATTAGACCAATTTCCAAAAGCGGTTAAAAGCAACAATTTTTTTGAACTGATCTATATCGTAGATGGCACAGGCCTGCAGTTTATTAATAAGAACAGGTTCAATTATCGAAAAGGCAATTTATTTTTATTAACGCCCCAGGACATCCATTCTTTTGAAATAAACACCCCTACTAAGTTCTTTTTTCTGCGGTTTAACGAGTACTATGTGCGGAACAACGCTTCGAAAGACAAAGCCCTGATACAGAGAATGGAATACATTTTGCAAAATGCAAGTCATCGTGCCGGTTGTATTTTGAAGAATAAAACCGACAAACCACTCATCGCATCGCTTATTGAAAGTATTATACAGGAAAAGACAAATCAGCAGATCTATTGTGATACCATTATATCTCAAATAGTAAATACCATTATCACTATTGTAGCGCGAAATATTGCTTTAAAACTTCCAAAGAACATTAAAGAAAATACAGGAGAGCAGGTATTGGAGATATTACATTATATACAGCAAAACATCTTTGATCCCAAAATGCTTAGATCTGAAAATTTAAGTAAACATTTCGGTATTTCGTTAAGCTATCTGGGGCGATATTTTAAAAACCAAACCGGCGATACATTACAGCAATACATATTGATGTATAAAATGAGATTGGTTGAGATGCGGTTATTGCATAGCGACATGCGCATAAATGAAATTGTAAATGAGTTGAGCTTTACTGATGAAAGCCACTTAAATAAAACCTTCAAAAAATATAAGGGTCTAAGTCCTACCGAATTTAAAAGGCAATTTAGTTGAATGCACAAATGAGATTTGACTTTTAAAAATCGCTTTCATTAATGATGATGTATTTAAATAGCCTGCTATTACTAGAAATCTTTAAATCTTCCTTATGACTTCAGATATGAGTATATTGACGATATCTAATGCAAATGATAAATCTTTCCTTATTGAATAGCGATAAATAGAATTGATTTGATTTTTAATAATTAAAGTTCATTATTGCAATATGGTATAATAGGTAGCCATAAAATGCGGTAATTATTCATAACTTACTCTATCTATGTCAGCAAAACCGGCAACGATTAAAGAAATAGCAAAAATTCTTAATGTTTCTGTTTCTACTGTATCCAGGGCGCTGCATAAACATCCAAGTATTGGTTTAAATACTCAATTAAAGGTTCAAAAACTGGCGAAAGAGCTTAATTATGAACCTAACCAAGCTGCTATTTCTTTCCAAAAAGGTAAAACCTATACCATTGGCGTAATACTACCCGAACTGTCTGAAGCATTTTTTTCGGCTGCAGTTAGTGCAATTGAAGACACTGCATATAAAAGGAACTACACCGTTTTACTGGCCCAATCGCATGACGATGAGGAAAAAGAAAAGCAATTGGTAGAAAAAATGAAGAACCATAGAGTTGATGGCTTGCTGGTATCCGTCGCAAAAACAACAGCTAGTTTTGCTCATTTCGACATGTTAAAGCGCTATAATATCCCGGTTGTTTTTTTCGACCGTATCCCCCCAATCAAAAACATCCATTATGTAGCTTGTAATATGGAAACTGGCAGTATTGAAGCCGTTAATTATTTATTACAAAAAGGGCATCGCAGCATCGGTATGATTAATGGGCCGCCAACCCTTGCCGCTAGCGGCGAACGCAAAGAGGGTTATATTAAAGCGATGACAAAAAACCGGCTTAAATTTGACCCTTCGCTTATTATCAGTTGTAATTTAACAGAACAAAGCACACAAGCCGCACTCGAGGTTTTGATGGCCAACAAGCGTCGCCCTACAGCCATTGTTACCTTTAATGATTATGTTTCGTTATACGCCATTAAACACGCGCGGCATTTAAATATCAATTTAGATAAGGATCTGCAATTTGTAAGTTACGCCAACCTCCCGCTTATTAATTATATGGACCATGTACCGGTGGCCTCTGTAGAACAATTTCCTTATCTACAAGGCCAGAAAGCCGCCGATATCCTCCTGGATCTGCTTGCAAGCAAACCGCAATCGGCAGATGAGGTGCAGGCTTATTACAAAGTTATTGTGGAGTCTCAGTTAGTAGAAAATCGTAAAAGATAAATGCAACAGCATCTTATTAATTGATTGTATTAAAAAAACGCGCAAACGGTTGCGTTCATATTTTAGCGTTTTAATAATTAGGTTTGGATTAAGGACGTAAAACCTTTAAAGCTATTTTAATGCTAAATGAAATTCTTAACCAATTTGGGCTCAACTCAAACGAATATCTTATTCAGAAATTCGGAACAGGTTTAATTAATAACACCTGGAAAGTTGCCGATCTTGAAAACAACGACAGATTTATATTACAGCAGATTAACAGCCATGTGTTTAAATCACCAAATGATATTGCAGAGAACATCAGCAAGGTAAGCAAGTATTTAGCGCAACACCATAAAGATTATCTTTTTGTATCTGCCCTGCCAACCATAGCCGGAGATTATATATACAACCAAAATGACGAAAAGTATTTCCGCTTATTTCCCTATGTAAAAGATTCGATCACCATAGACACAGTACAAACAGCCGGCCAGGCATTAGAAGCAGCCAAGGCTTTCGGCAGGTTTACAAATTTACTCGCCAATTTTAATACTTCCGAACTACGTTATACGCTGGCAGATTTTCACAACTTAACTATCAGGTTCAAACAGTTTCAGGATGCTGTTAAAACAGCAGATAAGGATAGATTAATGGCTGCAACTAACCTTATTGCAATAGCAGATCGTCACCAGGATATTGCTCATCAATACGAATCAATTATTAAAGACAAATTGATTCCCCTCCGGGTAATTCATCATGATACCAAAATCAGCAATATTTTATTTGACCAAAATCAAAAAGGTTTATGCGTGATAGATCTAGATACAGTAATGCCGGGATATTTTATCAGTGATGTTGGCGATATGATGCGCACTTACTTATCACCATGTAATGAAGAAGAGCGAGACTTTGATAAGATTGAGGTTAGGAAATCTGTTTTCGAAGCAATAGTGCAGGGATACTTTATGGAAATGGGTGCCGCTCTAACCCGGACAGAGAAAGACCTGTTTGTTTACTCGGGTAAATTCATGATCTATATGCAAGCGCTTCGCTTTCTTACAGATTACCTTAATAATGATATTTATTATCACGCCAAATACCCCGAACATAACTTGGTGAGGGCCAAAAACCAATTCACGTTACTAAAAAAGTATGTGGCTTTGGAACCTGAATTTCAACAAATAGTACAAAGTTTCAATCGGTAATTCAACATTCATCAAACACAGACGATATTATGCCTATTTTAAAACCATTATTACTCCTTAAACGCCAGGCATTTACCTATGCTTTTATATTCGCGTGTTTGGGTATCGCCAATGCGCAATCATTAAAATATGTTTCTGGTAATAACACATGGAACCCCGACTCTTTAGGCAATCACAGGGCTGTTGTTAATGTTATTGGTGCAGGCTCTGTGGCTAAGGTAAATATAGGTTGGCGCAGGCACGACGACCCAACCGACAAACAGATTATTGTGGTTGATGCCCAAGCCAACAAACGGATATTCAATATTAAGTTCGAAAATATTTCGCGCGAAAGCGGTACCATCTATTTCGAGCCAACATCTGGAGCCGGCAAGTATTACATCTATTACATGCCCTATAAAGTGACTGCACGCTCCAATTACCCCAAGGCTGTATATCCTGCAATGCAAACTACAGCATCTGTAGATTGGTTAGTTAAAACTGCAAAATATACCGATGCCAACGTGCTATACCTTGAATCTGTTAACGCCATGAACAGCTTTTACCCCATGGAGGTAATTGCAACCCAGCAAGAGGTTAAAACCTTAATAAAATCTAATCCTGGTAAAGCGTATCTGGTATTTACTGAAGACAGGTTACACCCCGTAAAAATGCCTCAAGATCTGCCTCAGCGTTGGATACAAAAAGGCGTTACGTCAAAATTTTCTGATACCACGCTGAAGGGGGAAAACTTTAGCTACCAGCTTGGTATTTATCCCTTATCAGGTGAGCTTAATAATGTAAAACTTGTTTTTAGTGACTTAAAAGATGTAAACGGTCATCGCATCCAGGCCAGTGTGATGTCTTGCTTAAATACAACTGGAGTAAAGTATAACGCTACACCATTAACCAATACGGTAAATATAACCAAGGGCAACGTACAAGCGCTTTGGTGCCTGGTCAATATCCCGGCGCAAACCATTGCCGGTACTTACAGCGGTACTGTTACGGTTAAAGCAGATAATGCACCAGCCACCAGTGTTAAGGTTGTTATACTGGTAAAAGATCAGCAGGCTATAAACGGTGGTGTAAATGAGCCACAAAAGCAAACCCGGTTAACCTGGTTAAACTCTATCCTGGCGCAACAAAACGATGTAATTAAACCTTACACACCACTAAAGGTGGATGATAAAACGATCAGCCTGCTGGGTAGAAAAATCACACTCAACACCTGCGGTTTCCCCGATCAGATCCAGACATTTTTTACCCCGGAGATGACGGAAACTACTACCACTCCTAAAAACTTACTGGCAGAAGGTATCCACTTTCACATTATTGATGCCGCCACGCATAAAGATATAGCACTCAAAAACGAGGGCTTAACCTTTACAGAAAGACAGCCGGGTACCGTAAAATGGCAGGCAACCAATACATCAGATTTATTGAAGATGGATGTAAACGCATCAGTTGAATTTGATGGCTATTTGTACTATACCGTTAAATTAACCGCATTACAGGATATTGCATTGGATGATATTAAACTGCATATCCCCTTCGATAAAGGCTCGGCTAAGTACTTAATGGGCCTGGGCAAAAAGGGTGGCCTGCGCCCTGATACCGTTAACTGGAAATGGGAAGTAGCTACCAAAAACCAGGATGGCGCATGGGTTGGCGAAGTAAATGCAGGTTTGCAATATTCGCTGCGCGATGAAAATTATGTCCGCCCGTTAAATACAAACTTTTACCTGCAAAAACCTTTGATTTTGCCAACATCATGGGGTAACAATGGTAAAGGTGGCATATGGATGGGCGTTAAAGGAAAATCCATGCTATCAGAAAATTACAGCGGCCAGCGCAGCATGAAAAAAGGTGATGTATTGTATTATAACTTTACCTTGTTGATTACGCCGTTTCATACCATTAACACAGATTTTCAATGGGCAACACGATTTTATCACAAGTACAATAACCTTGATACCATTAAGGCAACAGGTGCTACAGTGATCAATATTCACCATGCTACGCCAATAAATCCCTACATCAACTATCCATTTATAGCCCATAAGGCTATGAAGAGTTATATTGATTCGTCCCACCAATTGGGTTTAAAGGTGAAGATCTACAACACAGTACGCGAGCTTTCTAATAGCGCTTATGAGACCTTCCCGATGCGGAGCCTGGGTCACGAAATTTACTCAACCGGTAAAGGTGGCGGCTACTCATGGCTGCAAGAGCACCTGGGCGACGATTATATTGCAGCCTGGTACGTGCCCGAAATTAAAGATGCGGCTATTGTAAACAGTGGCATGAGCCGCTGGCACAACTACTATGTAGAAGGCATGAACTGGCTGGTACAAAATGTAGGGATAGACGGTATCTACCTTGATGATGTTGCCTTTGACCGTATTACCATGAAACGTATAAAACGCGTATTAACACAAGGTGGACATCCCGGACTTATCGATCTGCATTCGGCTAACCAATACAATAAAAGCGATGGGTTTAATAATAGCGCCAATTTGTATATGGAGCACTTCCCCTACCTTAACCGCTTATGGTTTGGTGAGTATTTTGACTATGAGAAAAACTCACCGGATTTTTTCCTGACCGAGGTTTCGGGTATCCCTTTTGGATTAATGGGCGAAATGCTGCAAGGTGGTGGCAACCCATGGCGCGGGATGGTATATGGTATGACTAACCGTATGCCCTGGAGCGACAATGCCGATCCCAGACCCATATGGAAAGCCTGGGACAATTTTGGCATGCAGGGCACAAAAATGATTGGTTACTGGGTAGATAACAATCCGGTTAAAACTAGCAATGATAAGGTACTGGCAACTATTTATAAAAAAGATAAAAAAACAATGGTTGCCATTGCCAGTTGGGCCGATGCAGATACCAGTATTAAATTAAACATTGATTGGAAAGCTTTAAATATCGACCCGGCTAAAGCACATATCACAGCCCCGGCAATTCAGAATTTTCAACAGGCTAATAGCTTTAATGCGGATAGCGAGATCCCTGTTGCAAAAGGTAAAGGCTGGCTATTGATTATAGAATAACGAGCTAATATAATTTAGTTTTAGGATAAACAATAAAGCCAGCTTTGAGCTGGCTTTATTGTTTTATAATGATCAGAATCCGCTATCGTCCAACGCAAACGTATTTTTGCTGGTTTTCCATTTACCCTTAGTAAAGTCGGGGAAATCCTGCGGCTTATTACCTTCGGCGATAGATTTGGTTGATAGCGGCCCGATTACACTCATGGTAACAGAGTCGTAGACATCGATAGGCGTTTGTTTCTTTTGTTTTACCGATTCGATAAAGGCGTTAAAGACAAACCAATCCATGCCGCCGTGCCCGGCACCGGATGCTTCTTTTTCATACTTTTTCCAAAGCGGGTGGTCGTACTTATCAAACCAGTCTTTTGCCGGTTCCCAGGCATCATCTTTCGATTGATTCTCTATATAAACTGATTTATTGACATCCATCCATAAACCTTTGGTACCCTGCACCCTAAAACCCAATGAATATGGGCGCGGCAAATGTGTATCATGGGTTAACATTACGGTTTCGCCATTGGCACAATTAATCATGGTTTGGGTAACATCGCCATTTCTATAATCAATTTTAGCATTCGGGTTTCCCGGCGCTTTTTCTTCTACATAAGCAGCAAGCCCCCGTGCTTTTGAACTAAAAGATACCAGGTTGGTAAACCTGTTACCATGATTAATATCTGCGTAGTGCATTACAGGGCCGGCACCATGCGTTGGATACAAATCTCCATCGCGGTCTATATTAAATTGCGTGCGCCATTGTGCCTCGCTTAAAGCCCGTGGGCCAAACTCAACACCGCCGCCATAGTATTGCTTGCCATTATTAAACAGCACATCGCGCAGGTTATGCTGATACCCGCCTTCGAGGTGAATAATTTCGCCGAAGAGGCCTTGCCTAACCATATTAAGCGCTGCCATTACATCGCGGCGATAGCAAACATTCTCAAGCGTCATATACGGGATGCCTGTTTTTTCCGATGTTTTTACAATATCCCAATGCTCCTCAACAGTAAGCCCGGCAATTACCTCGCAACCTACATATTTACCAGCCTTCATTGCATCAATAGCCTGTGGGTAATGAAACTGCCAGGGCGTAGCGATAATTACAGCATCTATATCTTTTCTGTCCAGCAGGCCTTTGTAAGCATCAAGCCCCCCGGTATATTCTTTTACAGCAGGCCTGCCGCTTTTAGCAATGCGCTCACGGCAGATCTTTAATGAACTTTCCTGAATGTCACATACTGCTACAATTTCAACATCATCGCGCAAAAGCCCTTCTGCAATATGGCTCATTCCACGGGCCCCCACCCCAATATAACCTAGTCTGGCTTTACCATTGGCGTTTGCAAATAAACTACCGGTTGGTAAAATAGCAAAGCCCGCAGCAGCAATGGTCCCGGCTTGTAAAAATTCTCTCCTTTTCATGTATCGTTTTAGTGTTTGAGTTTAATCAGGCAGTGTTGCTAAACGGTGCCAAATTCGAAAATGGTTTTACTTTGATAAATTTCGCCGGCTTTAAGTATAGAACTAGGGAAATGAGGCTTGTTCGGCGAATCAGGATAGTTTTGCGTTTCCAGGCAAAAGCCTTCCCGATGATTATAAGCAACCTTATGTTTCCCCTTAATCGAACCATCCAAAAAATTACCGGTATATAAATGGACAGCAGGTTCTGTGGTGTAAACTGATAAACTACGACCACTCTCAGGTTCGAAAGCCTTGGCAGCAAACAATAAATTTTGCGAGCGATTAGTTTTTAACACCCATGAATGATCATATCCAGCCCCCAGGTTTAACTGCTCATTATCCAGACCTATTTCTTTACCTATTGGTTTTGCCTTTCTAAAATCAAATGGTGTGTCTGCAACATGAGTCAATGCACCTTCTGGCACAATAATTTGGTTTACAGGCAAATATTGATCGGCGTTAATTATGAGCTCATGATTTAAGATCGAACCCTTAGCATGCCCCGATAAATTAAAATAAGCGTGCTGTGTTAGGTTAACTAATGTATTTTTATCTGTTTCGGCAAAAAAATCAATAACGATCTGGTTCTGATCTGTCAAAGTATATTTCAACTTAACATCCAAGTTACCCGGAAAACCCTCGTCTCCATCGGGACTCAATAGACTAAATACCACACCCGACTCCCCATTTTTAACAAACGGAACGGACTTCCATGCTTTTTTGTTGAATCCTTCCCTACCGCCATGATGGTGAAAGCCACCTTCTTTAACAGTTAGTTGATATGCTTTGCCGTCAATATCCACATTTCCACCCGCAATTCGATTAGCATAGCGCCCAACTACAGTGCCTATGTAAAATGGGTCTGATAAATATCCTTCTACAGTGCCATACCCTAATACTACATCATCCCAAAGCCCTTTTTTATCTTTAACCCAAACTGATTGTATGGCCGCCCCAATATTTGAGACAGAAACCTTCGTCCCATTTTTATTAGTGAGGGTGTACAGATAAATCTTTTCGCCCGCAATTCTACCCCAGTCGGCTATTTCAATTGGATCCATTATTAAGGCAGCTTTTGAAGATCAATTTCTGGATGAGCATTGTCGGATAACGGCCTCACTAATTTAGTTTTAAGCTTTGTAAAATCATCAAAGAACCCGCAATTGCGCAGATAAAATTGATTGCCTTTTATGCCTCCGCTGTAGTCTTTTCTATAACTAATATTTGCAGTGGCATCACCTGTAAACAAAGCATTATTTACAGGATACCACTTACCAGCAACATCAATAACCCACTGGTTACCGAATAATACTTTGCGGGTTACAGTTCCCATATTCTCGTCAAAATTTTCCAGGAATGAATAAAGTTTGGTAAGATAAAACCCTGATTTTGGGCGTTTAAAGCTTGCTATCAAGTGCCATTGATTTTGACCGACCTCTTTAAACCAGGCAGTAAACACTGTATTTTTTGATAACGTATCTGCTTGCGCCCGAATTAGAAATGCGTATGTTTTACCAGCCTCCCAGGGATAGTTAAGATAACTTTGTCCGCCCGAGCCTTCACTCCCAAATTCGCCGGCATGGACATCAGTACCCTTTTTAAGTAATTTTATTTTTAGGCTATCCGGTATATTTTGAGGATCATCTGTATCATATGGACTCCAGATTGAAAATAGAACATGCCGCTCCGTTGCCGAATTTACCTGCATGCCAAAATAGCCACCGGTAAAACCATCGGCCATAAAATAAGACCCAATAACATCATTGCCTTTGGGAACAGTAACTTCGTTATAAAAATAGGCAATATCGTTTTTCGCCTCGTCCGGCAAACTATAATTTAAATGCACAGATGGCCCGCGATGCCCCCAATAGTAATAATTGCCATGATTATCTTTTACATAGGCAGCGCCATTTACAAGTGCTGTACCGCTTAGAACGACATCAATAATATCGGCATAAACCTCACCCGTTTTCTTTAAACCTTGTAGTTTAAGTTTTACGTAACCAGGTTGGCCTATTTTAACCTGGCCGAAATGAATAGTGGCGATGTTGGTATTTGATACAGTTTGCACCAAAACATTTCGCCCTACTGTAACGCTGATTCTGCTTTTTCCATTAGGCACACGAAGTTTAAAATCGATATTTAAGCTGCCTGCCGCCTCTGTGCGAACGTAAACACTAACCGTATCGTTATCACTTGACCAATTAACAAGGCCTGCATTCGTTATTTTGGCTTTTGCATTTTTATTAACCCATCCATTGCCGCCCAAAGGCACCACGATGGCAGAGTCTGCTATGCCAGCAAAACAACTAATCCCGGTAGAAACTAAGACGGCAACGAGTATTAGCGGTTTTAACAGATTACCTAATAAGTGCTTAAACATTATCTTCAAGTTAAATAGGCATTATTTAATAAGCTGAAACTAGCCTCTTCCCGCTGGATTAACAAATTCGGAGTACCTAAACATCAGCGCAAACGTTTGATTTAAGAAATAAAGCTTTACTATGGGAGAGATGGATAAGGATTATTAAATATAACGTTGTAAGGTTATTTACCGAAATCCATACTGATATGTAATATCTAAATGGCAACCTGTTATAATGCAACCTTCGATTGCATTATAAATTAGGTTAAGAGGTTTAAATGCGACTTAACTTCAAACAAACGTTTGCGTGCCTATCGATCGATAACTTATTTTTAGTCCTCCATCCAGATCAAAGCAAGCCCACAGTTTCACAATGAGCTTGCTCTGATTATCTTTTCATCACTAATTTAATCACAACAGAATCGCCAACTATTTTACCAAAACGGGTTGACACCTTGCACGAGTTGTGAAAATGAATCCCACCATAAAATCTTGATAATGCTGTTTCACGAGCTGCATTTTTAAAAGAACTATAAGTGCGGCTTTTAATACCAAACTCTAATTCGGATGTATCTTTGTAGGCTATATTATCGCCCAAAACACTGGTAATCGCCTCGGCAGCAGCTGCAGAGATGGTACAATGTCCACACGTATATTCTGGAAAAGGGGGCGTTTGTAAATGAGGCCGCCAGTTGGGATCGATATATTTATCTATGACTGTTTCTGGCCTGATGGTTTTGTAGGTATATTTTGCCGTCCATGATTCAATAAAAGCATCAAATAAAGCAATAGCTGTTTTGGCATAAGCGCAAACGGTGGTATTAAAATCGGCATTTGTTTTTTTTGCACCAATACCCACTATACTCATCCAATGCCCCCCTGGCGAAAACTTTTTGGTTACAAAGTTTAAGTGGCCGGCAACGTTAAACTTTTGCGGATTATCATCCCAAAAATCGGCTATATGCACTTGCTCTTTTCTGAGGCTATCTCCGGTATTTTTTATAAGCATTACCTCGTTGTAGTATTTGCTCTTTTTATCTGTAACATCAAACTGAGGCGGCGGGGGCACGCTATATTCTTTGGCGTTATGCATGGCCATGGTTCTTATCTCTCCCCAATGTGGCTCAACAGCCTCCATATAAGCAGGTGGCGTTGGCACCCATCTCCACAACGAATCATTAATTGCAAACTTAGGGGCAGTTCTGGTTTTCAAATAGTTATCGCCTTTGCTCCATTTTAATATGGATAATGCAACCGCTTTTGCATATTTTTCTGAGTTGCTGATCACAGCATCTGGCATGCCGTGATTAACAGCCAATTGATGAAGGCTGTCTGTATAATAAGTTAAACTACCTTCTGGAAAGGTTACAGCCTCCCCTACCTTACAAAAGGCAAGTATTGCGGCATATTGAAAGTCGATCTCTTGGTTTACCATTGGCTTGGCAACCATTTTTAACCCATTTAATTGCCCGCTAAGCGATTTGTATTTATTTGAATCGCCCGCAGCGATTACTTCATATCCAGCAATAGTTGCGTATGCATAATTGCGGGATGCCACAACGGGCGTAAAGTTATTACCCATTACAACCCGGTTTAACTCATGAACAGTTTTACTATACAATGCCGGGTCATTAAATACCTTCTTATAGTCAGGCTTTTTACATGATGTAAGGCATAGTAGCGTGATTGATATTAACCAAAGAAACTGTTTCATATAATTCAAGGAAGCGGATTATTTGATAATATAGGTTTTCTTTTCTACACCGATACCGGTAATTGTCAAAGATTTCCAGTTAGATGGTAATTTACTTTTCACCTGTACTATCCCATCGGGTGTAATATCCAGACCGCCAAAGCCCATCAACAAACTTTGAATAATACCCCCGGCACCTGTGGCAAAGTAAGGATTTGTGCCCCCCTTAGTTTCGGCAATTACCCTAAACGGTGGGAGTAAATTTGGCTCATAGGCATCTTTAAAAAAATGATAAGCTTTATTGCCATCTCCCAGCCGCGCGTACAGCAAAGTAAAAATCCCTTGTGTCATTGCAGGTGTACCTTCATTCGGGACACGGGTTTCGTAATACTCGAGGTCTTGTTTTATTTGAGCCGGGTTTGTTATTGTTTTTAAAGGATAGGCCAACAAATTGGCATCTGCCTGCTTAATTCCCTCTCCTTTATAGGTTTCAAATTCTTTGGTAACGCCATTGGGCAATTTTAATAATGGTATATTTTGTGCTACCGTTGCCCAGTCAGAATCAGCCTTTAAATTCAATATTTTGGCAGCAGCAGCGGCATTTTGTAAGTTTGCAATGGCAGCGGCATTGGTAAATGCATCGTTGTCTATCCCTTCTGCCCATTCATCAGCAGCAACAACGTTTTTAATATCATAATGCCCCGCACCGTTGCATTCTACGCGGCTAGCCCAAAAATCGGCGCAGGCTGATAATATCGGCCAACCTTTTTCGCGCAGCCAATCTTTATCCTGTGTTACACAATAGTACTGCCAGGCAGCCAATGCCACACAGGCAGTTATATGGTGCTCAAACGGCCCGCTTAACGCCCATACGGGCGTTTCCTCAACCCCACTGTCGGCACTTTCCCATGGAAACATAGCTCCTTTATAACCATGCGAAAATGCATTTTGCTTCGCTTCTGCTAAGCGCAGATAACGATATTCGAGAAATGATTTAGCGATATCAGGGTGCAAAACCAGTAAGCCCGGAAACATCCATATATCGGCATCCCAAAATACGTGGCCATTATAACCGAGCCCGGATAGGCCCATTGGCGATGGCGAATAAGTTGCACCCGCACGTGAGAATGAGTACAGGTGATACAACATGCTATGTACGTCCTGCTGCGCCTGATCATCGCCTTCAATTTTGATGTCGCTTACCCATAAATCAGACCAGGCTTTTGTATGATATTTGATTAGATTTTCTGTACCCTGTAGTTTAGCAAATATGGTTAAACGTTCGGCCTCGTTAAGTGGATCTGCATCATGAGCCGATGTAATAGACGAACCGACGATGGCAAACCCGTATGTTTGCCCGCCAGCAATATCTTTATCAAACTTCATAGAGTGCATATTGGCATCCAGCATTTCATGCATTAACCGGGGTTGGGCATCAGCTTTTTCCTTAAATATAAAAGCGTTCGAAGCGCACAAAACTAGTTTCCCAGTGGGGCTTTTGGCGGTAGATGTAAGCAATCCCATTACACCACCCCGCGGCTGATGAACTTCATCATAATAATTTTGTACATCCTTCAATGCGTCTGGTGCTTGCATCTGGCTTGCAGCGGTAATTTGTATAGCCTTCTTTGCTGTTACAGCAACATCCATCAAAACAGTAAAGGGTAATTGCCTTAATGCGTAATAAGTGTATTTAATACTGCCCAGATCTGCATAGTCAAAGGTGGTAGTAAACGCAGCGTTCTTCATATCCAATTGCTGGCGGAAATTGCTGATCTTTTTAGGATCAATTTCGCGACCATTGATGTGGATATACATATTAAGCAGGTTAAAACTATTCAGGAAGTTGCTTACACGCCCACGTCCGTATAAATCATAAGCACCCGCCAATACTACATTTTTTACCTGAAATGGTTGCGGTGACGACACTAGGCCAATCATTCCGTTTGCAACCGTAACTCCGTAATAATTAGCGGGATCAATCTTATCAGCCTTAATTACCCAGGGATCTTGCCCCTTTGATATCAGGCAACAAAACAAACTGATTACAGTTAAAAAAGCGCTTAACTTATTCATTTTTTATATCTTATTTAAAAAACTCAATAGTTTTATTGTTGAAAGCAACCGCGTAGATAGTTCCGGCTGCAGTTTTTATAGCTTTAATATCGCGTACTTGTCCTCTCAACAAAAAGCCGGAAGATACTGGCGAAATAGCCTTAAACCCTTTCTGCTTATCTGCAAAAATTACATCTCCATAATCGGCATCGTATCGGCCTTCATAAGGTAGTACACCATAAAAATTTCCGCCCGCCAGTAATCCTTTATTAGTACCGGTTAAAATGGCAAAACCAAAAAGCGGTGCTGTTTGCGCTGATGCAGGGAATTCCTTAAATGTAAAATCACCATTACCCCTGTTATAAAAAACGCCGGATGTAAATGAGTTGACTTTAAGCACTTTGCTCACATCCAATGAATCTCCAAATAGCTCATTAACCGTTTTACCTGCAAAATCGTGATAATACAAGAATTTCTTTTTAATCAGCGGCACTTGCTTTTCAATTTCGCCTTTGCCTAAAAATGTGTAATCTTTACCATCTATATTGTAGGTAAGTAAGGGGTCTATGGTGCCGTTTTTATCCAGATCCGACAAGAACAATTTAACCGGGTTCGCGGCAGTTGGTCTCAGCTTCGAATTCCAGCCATAATTCCCGGCAACTATATCAACTTTGCCGTCTCCGTCTACATCGGCCAGTGCAACTCTTTGCCACCAACCGTCGCGCTCATCCAGGCTTTTAACGCGCTGCCTAACAAGTTTCCCTTTCTTATTCATGAAAACTTTTACAGGCATCCATTCCCCGGCAACCACCAAATCGGGCCAGCCATCATTATCTAAATCTGCAAATTGGGCAGAGCGAATCATACCTGCATATTTTAATTCATCAGGAATGGGTACTTGGCGATAATGCCCATGCCCGTCATTCATTAACAAATATGATTCAGGTATTTTACCAAAGCTGAGAGAACCTGGCGCAGCAGCAACAAAAATATCCGGATAACCGTCACGATTAATATCGGCAACAGCAACTGCGGCTTTATTAAATTTCAACGATGGAATATCATCACTTCGTTTAAAATTACCTTTACCATCATTGATGTACAGACGATCTTCAAGAATTGGAGAACCGTCGGGCAGTTCATTACCTCCACTTGCTACGTACAAATCTGAGTAACCATCATGATTGGCATCAAGAAAAACAGCATCTACGCCTTCGCTCGCAGCATCCTTAACAAAATCTGGTTGAATGGTAGCTTTAAAACCGCCGCCGGCAGTCTGAATAAACAAAGCACCCGGCTGTCCTGCTGCGCCACAAAAATAAAAATCATCCAGCCCATCGTGATTTACGTCAGCCACGGCCATTCGTGGGCCTTCTGTCGAAAGCATGTGCGGGATAAGTGGCTGCTGGTTAAAATCTACAAAATCATTCTCCTCGTGGCTCCAGTTGATATTTAGTTTAGCCGTGATGTTGGTTAACACCTGCTTTGCAGGTGGGAAAAATGATTTGTAAGTGAAATGGCTTCCCGCATTTTTTTGATCGATAACCAAGCGTTGATCGGCCTTAATGTTCTTGATAACCTGGTAGGTTTGGTTGGGCCAAACAATCAATACGCTATCAACTTTCTTACGATCACCAATCCCAAAGTGAAGTTTTGGTTCCACAGATGATTGAAAACCACGGGTTAACATTAACTGTTCGTACTGCATTTGCCCGCCGCAAAATAAATATGCTTTTACCCCTATACCAAAGTTATTGTCTTGCCTGCCGGTAAACTTCAGGCTTAAATAGTGCGTTGCTTTCGCTTCGTTTTTATAGATGCAAGCCTCCCGATTGATGTTATTGGTGATCAGATCCAGATGCCCTGTATTGTTTAGATCTGCGTACGCTGCACCGTTTGATAGCATAGCGCCCTGCATACCCCAAAGGACACTCTTATCAATAAATTTCTCGCTTTTAGTTCCTTTAAGAAGATAACTCTGAGCTTCGCCTGTCGGCATTTTATCTAATACGGTGCTGTCCATTCCGGTTGAATTAAGCAGCATGCCCTGCACCGCATCATTTGAAACGTAACTCACATAATCCATATCCGAAGCGCGGCGTTTAATGCCGTTGGCTACAAAAAGGTCTTTTATACCGTCGTTATCAAAATCGGCTAATAACGGGCTCCAACTCCAGTCTGTAGCAGCTACACCATCCATCAAACCAACCTCGCTAAAAGCCTCGCCATTACCAAGGTTTTTCTGCAGGCAGTTTCTGGAGTATTGATACTGGAATCCGTTTTTTACTATTTTGAATTTATATTGATCGTAAGATTCATCCCCACCATAAGTTTTTAATATATTTTCAGTCGGCGGCAGCATATCGGCTGTGATAATATCGAGCTGGCCATCATTATTAAAATCGGCCATGTCATTACCCATACTAAACCGGCTATAGTGATTAAAGTGCTTAACCCCCGATTCTGAAAAAGTGCCATCGTGGTTATTGATGTAGTAATAATCGTTTTCATGAAAATCATTACCCACATAAATATCTTCCCAGCCATCATTGTTTAAATCGCCCACGGCAACACCTAAACCGTAGCCCAAAGCGCTGCTTAAAATGCCAGCTCTTTGCGTTACATCATTAAAATGGTTTTTGTTGTTGATAAATAACTTGCTGCCTGCCATTTTATTAATAGTTTTTCTGGCAGAGGTATCACCATAAGTAGCTACTGAATGGTCTGACTGATTGAGCAGGAAACAATCCAATGCACCATCATGATTATAATCAAAAAATACAGCCTGAGTTGAGTAACCAGAAAAATCCAGCCCATACTCCGCCGATTTCTCGGTAAACGTACCGTTGTGGTTATTAACATAAAGCATGTTATGCCCCTTTAACCCTAGTTTGCCGGCAACGGCACAAACATATATATCCAGGTAACCGTCGTTGTTTACATCGGCCATGGTAACGCCTGTACACCAATCAGCATCACCAGGTACGCCAGCTTTCTGGGTTATATCTTCAAACTGGTAGTTCCCCTTATTTAGATAGAGTTTATTGCCCCCCTTTTGATTAGATGTAAAAAACAGATCGGGCAAACCGTCATTGTTAATATCGCCAACGGCCACGCCGCCGCCATTATAATAATACAGATAATCTAAAATGCCGGGCTTTGAGTTATCGCTGATATTATTAATAAAATGAATATTGGTTTGAGAGGATGGCAATAGTGTAAACAACGTATCGGGCTGCTTTTTACAAGCAGTAATAACCAGGCAAAGAATGATGATCGAGAACTTAAATTGTTTCATCGTATAATTAGCATCATTAAAAAACAGGATAAACAATCCTGAAGATTGTTACTTCATCGGCATTGCTAGGTAAGGCCCCATCAAAAACCTCTAAGGGAGCTATCTTTTTGTGAAAGTGCCTATCTTGAACATATTTTTCGACAGCAGCGTAAACTTTTTGCTTATCACTATACATCCCATTAAAATCAGCCATTAAAGCATTACCGGCGGGTATCTCCATATACAAAATCCCTTGTTCTGGCTTAACCGCCTTATTAACGGGGATGCCCATCATCACCTGCGTCGAATCCAAGCCTTTGGCTGCATATTGCAACATAAGCGATGCCGTTTGCTTTAAATCCTTTTGTATGATGTAGTGATAGATCTCTTTCTCCATTGCAGCGGCTTCGGTCAAAACATCTTTTGTAAGTACTGTTTTTCTGTTTACAACTATTTTCTTCCTGGTCAAAAAATCAGTTTTAATATAATAGCCATAGTAGGCCTTGGTATCTTCCATGTATTTTTTAAAATCATACATATCTGCTTGGTGAGATTTGTTACCGGTTAGTTCTGAAAAAACATATTTTATCACCGATGTTGTATAGCTAATCAACACAGACGTACTTAAGCCAGAAGTGTCAGGAATGATGGCGCAGTTATAACTTATCTCTTTGTTATGCTTGTTTTTTTTGACAGCAAGGTTTGTACTACTCAGTTTTTCAACAATAAAACTTCCATCAGGGATTAGAATTTTAAAGCCCTTAGCACTAGTCGTTAGCTTACATAAAGATGAATCTGTATGATAAATAACATTGATATCCGACTGCCATTTTTCCCAGTTTTGCTGATTGGTTAGTTGCTGATAACAGTTAAAATATGGAGCATTAATTTTTATAACATCTTCTTTATCAAATGGAATCAAAAGGATAGCGGCAAGTACTATAAAAACGATTAAAATAGGTAGTGGTTTTCTTCTCATTCAAAGAAATTGGCTTCTGGAATTACTTGAAAGTTAATAATTAAAAACACAATAAAACAATAATGGAACAGACTATTGCTGCTCCATTATTGTTCATTAAATATTGTCAAATCCTTAATACCCTGGATTCTGGATCAACAAAGGATTAGTGTTTCTTTGCGGCTGCGGAATTGGGAAAACAAAGGTGTGATTATCAGCATCCTGTGGTTTTTGTGGCACACGCGCACCGGTATAATAATGCGTACCGGTGTTTACTTCAAACCTAATCAGGTCATTTCTTCTCCAACCTTCCCATGCAAATTCATGGCCACGTTCCATTAGCAAATCGTTCAGAGTTAGTGTTGTTACGCCAGGCAATCCTGCTCTTGCTCTTATTAAATTTACATTAGTGACCGCAGTTGCAACATCGCCCATATTTAGAGAAGCTTCGGCGGCCATCATATAAGCATCGGCCAATCTAAAACGAACACCATCATTACTGGTACCCGCGCTACCTGTGCCTGGTTGTGGCTGGTATTTAATACTTCTGGCACCTGCATAAGCAAAACTATCAGCCGGGTTACTTAGCTCCAGTACATATTTACTCAACACGGTACCTGCAATTGCTGTACCTGTAGATGTGTATTGCTGACCGGTTATCCACATCTTTTTCCGCACGTCATTATTATCAAAAGAATTATAGAATGCAGTTGGTGCACAAAAGCCATTATAGGGCTGGTTAACCAGGTTATAAGTTAAGTTGTTATTATAGTTAAGGGTATACATCTGGATAACGTTACCACCAATACTTGGGTTGTTAAACGGTATCAGAAATATGTTTTCTACCGAACCACGATTATTGTAAGTAAAATTATCAAAGAAGTTAGGCTGCAAGCTATACTTGCCAGAAGCAATTACCATATTAGCATATTTTAACGCGTTCGCCCAGTCAGCTGTTCCGGTATAAACCTGCGCGTTAAGATACAATTTGGCCAGTAACATATATCCTCCCCATTGATTGAAGTGCCCATAAATAGCCGGATTAGTTGTAGCATTATCGGCTGACAACAAAGGCACGTTCGTGGTCAAATCTTTAATCAGGTATGCATAAATATCTGCTCTTTTAACCGGTGCCAAACTTGCATTTGTGCTGTAGGTAGTAACCAATGGTATATTGCCGTACAGATCGGTCATCAAGAATATATAGTAATCTCTCAAAACACTTATTTCAGCAATCAGCGCGGGGGCATTTGCCGGTTTGGTTGCCAAACCATTAATAATGCTGATTACGAAGTTACACTTGGTAATCCCGTTACTTAAATCGGTCCAGCCGCCGTTATCATTGGCATTATTGGCATCTACAGTATGCAGCCATAATTGCTGATGCTCGCCACCATCATACCAGTTGTTACCACGTGTTGGGATAACCATTTCGTCTGTTGTGGCTTCATTTAATTGAAACACGTTTTCTGTTTGTAACGGCGTGGCCGCAGTATAAGCCGGTGCCAAACCTGCCGCAATTTGCTGAGGCGTTTGAAAGAAATTATCTACCGTCACAGCACTAAAAGTATTCTGGGGCAGCTTTTTACATGATTCTATAATACTACTACCTGCTGCTAATAACACCAACAGAAGTAAAATTTTCTTATTCTTCATAATCTTTATAATTAAATTAAATTACTAACTGTTGCTATCTAAATGAAACATTGGCACCAAAGGTGAAAGACCTTGTTGGTGGATAATAAGCATAGCCACCATAATCTGCATCAATATAACTTTGAGATCCAATGCCTGTTGCAACCTCGGGATCAAGCCCCCTGTATTTGGTAATTGTGAATAAGTTATTAGTGGCCACATAAATTTTAATGTAGTTAAAGCCCTTAACATGATTAAAGCTATATGCCAGGGAAGCATTATCCAGTTTCAAGAACGAAGCGCCTTCAAGCCACCTGTCAGAAGCCACCGGCCCGCTGGTTACACCATTGGTTAGCGCTGCTTTGGTTGTGTTAGTTGATGGAAGGCGTGTAATTGATTCATAATCTAGCAAAGTGTTATTAAATATTTTTTGTCCGTAAACACCACGCAGGAAGAAACTGAAAGTCCAGTTTTTATAATCGAAGCTATTACTTAACCCATAAGTAAATTTAGGCGCTGCATCTATATAATGGCTGGGGGGCACGTTACCGGTCCAATCGGCAAGTGTTTTACCATCAAAGGTTTCTACCCCAGCTGCATTTACACCTGTATAGTGCGGCAGATAAAATACATAAGGTGAGTACCCAGGAGTTAAACGCGTGATAGGATTAGAGCTTAAGCCCTGCCCTTGTGCGTTACCTACGTTAATAAAGGTTGTTTGTATAGGTACGCCATCAAGCGTGCCAGACAAGCTTTGGATACGGGTTTTGTAAATATTAATATTGCCCGATAGTGTCCAAAGGAAATTTTGAGTTCTGATTGCCTGCCCTGTTAATTGTGCCTCGAAGCCTTTATTGGTTAACGACCCAATATTAGAGAACGTGGTAGGGAAGATATTTGGCGGTTGTGGTACAGAATTGGCAAATAACAGATTCTTCGTTTTATCATTATAGTAGTTCATGTTACCAGATAGCCTGTCGCCAAATAATGAGAAGTCAAGACCTACGTTTCGTCCAATCCGGGTTTCCCATTTCAAATCCGGGTTAGGATTTTGGGTAGGTGCGTAACTTGCCGGATAGTTACCACTACTGTTATCAAGGAAGTGATTTCCTGGCCCAACCAAACCTAAGTTAGTGTATGGGCCTATGCCGTTTGCGTTACCGGTTTCACCAATACCTGCACGTATTTTTAAATCACTGATCCACTCTACATTTTTAACCAGATCGCGCTTTAAGCGATAAGCCAAATTAAATGCCGGGAAATATCCGGTTTGGTTATTAGCACCAAACTTACTGGATTTATCACTCCTGATAGAACCTGTGGCATAGAACCGGCTATCGTAATTGTAGTTTAAACGGCCAAGGTATGATTGCAATTCGTATTCGTCTTTATAAGAACCAATAGGTGTTGAAACCGGAGATAAGCCAGTTCCAAGGTTATTATCCAAGCCAGATGGCACTAACAGTTGCTGTGCCGAGGCAAAAAAGTTTTGGGTAAAGAAGTCGCTGTACTCATAAACCGCAGTTGCAGAAATAGCGTGTTTACCAAAATGCTTGTCGTAATTAATGTGGACGTCACCTTTGTAAGAATTAATGTTAAAGGTAGAATCTGATGCTACACTGTTACTATTTTGTGCAGTAAAGCTTGGCACGAAACGGTGGGTTTGGATATTGTTACGGCTTGTAGCACCAGTAACACCAATTACTAAACCTGGGATAAGAGAATAGTTAATGGTAGCATTAATATTGGTTAAATACTCATTGTGCCTGTCGTAAGTATTGGTTAAATACTCAACAGGGTTATAGGCATTATAGCCAGCACCAAAATCATTGAACTGGCCATTTGCCAGCCTTACCGGGATGGTTGGTAACGCGTTAAACACATAACCGATATTAGAATAATCTACAATTTTACGATTGGTGTTCACATTAGACACACCCAATAAGATATCCAATTTATTATCCAGCGCCTTTTCTTCGCCATTAAAGCGGATACCCAGTTGTTGTTTACCGCTGTTGATGATTACACCCGGTTGGTTTTGATAATTTAAAGAACCACGGTAGTTAAAGTTATCGCCACCGCCTGAGATGGCCAGGTTACTGCTATTTGTAAAAGCGGTATGAACAATAGCTTTTTGCCAGTTGGTGTTGATATCATCAGACTCGCCCTGAGCAGTTGGCCTGTTAGCCGCATTTGGTACCGCTGCCAGATATTCTGGAGTAGTTAATAAATCAAAATATTTACTTTGGTTAGATACACTGGCGTAACCGCTGTAAACAACATTAGGTTTGCCGGCCCGGCCACGTTTGGTAGTTACAATGATAACACCATTAGCACCGCGCGAACCGTAAATAGATGTAGCAGATGCATCTTTTAAAACATCATAAGATTCGATATCACCCGGAGCAATATTTTGGAATTCGAGAGAATTATCCAGAGGTACACCATCTACAACGAACAGTGGCGACTGATCACCGCTTACCGATGTTTGCCCTCTTAATCGTACCGTAGTTTTAGCGCCGCCCATGGAGCCTATACCAGAGTTCGGATCGCCCCCACCCTGGATGATAACCAAACCGGCTACTTTACCCTGAATTTGATCAAGCGGATTGATGATGGTTCCCTGGTTAAAATCTTTTGCAGAAATGCTTTCTACAGCACCTGTAAGATCTTTTTTGCGCGCAGATCCGTAACCCACACTTACAACCACAACCTCATTTAATGAAGTGGCTGATGAAGAAAGCTTAACACTTATCGGTGAACCGCTGGCGCTTACTTCTTGTGTGGTAAATCCCAAATAAGACACAACCAATGTGGTTGTAGACGCGGGAACAGATAATTTAAAAACACCTTTGGTGTCTGTGGTTGTTCCAATATTAGAACCCTTTACTACGATAGATACCCCGGGAAGCGGGGAACCATCGCGAGCATCTGTAACCTTACCAGAAATTGCTTTATTCTGCGCCATTGCGGGCAGCGTAAAGAAAAGACATAAGATAGCAAGATAACAACTTACGTTAAGTACAAATTTCAACTGCATAATTTTAGATTTGAGGATTAATTGGCTTAGTAATGGTTTTTTTATTAAAATCACTTATAATCAAAGGGCTATAATGCCACCTGCATCGATCGTAAGGCGATTTATAATGTGCTCTTCGGAGGAGGCTTGTTCTTCCAGATTTTAGACATGATATTTATGTTACTCATAAGTTGGTTTAGTATAAATTAAAATATAGCACAACAGCCCCAGTGCCTGAACAAAAGGGTGCTATTTTCAGGGTATAATTTTTAGTCACAACCTGCACAGCAAACAGTGCTGTTAAATCACAAATACTACTTTTATTATAATTGGTTTATAGGCCCTTAAAGCGGGCATTGTAAGATCACAAGCGTAATTTAATACACGTTATTTCTTATTTATATACAAAGAAATATGTAGGCGATGGCATAACATAATTTTATAGCAAAAATTATAAAAATTTAAGTAAATTTTTATGTAACTATCTAATTATTAATAAACTAAATAAATAACAACTCCAAAAAGTATAAACTTAATATAACGAAAATCTTTAAATGCAGGTTAAGAAATTGCGTATCTAATTGCTCATTCACTTACAAGTCAATTAAACGGCCAATTTAAATTTAGGTTGCAGTTACACTAAACAAATTTTAAGTAGACTTAAAATTTGGATATAACGAAAGCATCTAAGGGGTTCGATAACTTAACCTACATTTTTTGATCGGTACATTTAGAGATGAGAACTCGCGACATTTGGAAATCAGAATATCATTATAAGAAAAGACATTCCTAGCTATACTTCTTAGACTCTATTTTAGCCGTGGTACCTTTAATTTCCATTATTTTACGATCAAACTGATCGTTGGGTACAAGTGCTTTTGCTTTGATACGCATCTTATAAACATAAATGGTATTTACAGAATACTCCAGGATACTGGCTATAGCCTCAGTATCGCTAATACCGAGTCGCATTAGGGCAAATATACGTAAATCAGTGTTTAACAACTCGTTATCTTTTGGCGTAAACTGATCTTCCTTTTTTAGGAGGGAATTATATATAGTGATAAAATCAGGGAAAATTTTAAGAAAGATGTGATCAAATGTATTGAAAAGGGCTTCACGTTCCTTTTTTATATTGATCTCGTTAACAGTTAAATATATTTCGTCATACTTTCTGGCATCCAGCTTACGCTCAACGTTTTTCTTTATCTTCTCCAGCTTTAATATATAACCAGATATGGTTTTAAAAAAATAACCGATGTATTCTTCTTTAATGCGAGTACCTTCTGTAAGTTTTTCATTGATCATCTCCAGTTGTGCATTTGTCTCTTCGATGATTTTCTCCTTAGTCCGCAAACGCCGTAGTTGGTAAAACTCCACAAAAGATACTGTTGCTACCAATAAAGCAACTACAGCTATGAAGATAAAATAGGTAAGAAACTTATTCTTTTCATCTTCTATTATGATGATCTTTTGTTTTTCGACCATTGGCAAAACCGCACCTATTTTAATTTTACGCAATCTCGCACCGTAAAATATGGCATCATCCATTGCCTGTTGTATAAACTCATAGGCGTCTTTTACATCACCGGTTCTGTATAACTCCTCTCCAAGCTTAAAAATAGCAAGGGTTTCTTTTGTAGATGAACGAATATCATTGATAGCACCAATGGCTAATAAATTAATCCTTTGTTCTGATTGATCAGGTCTTACATAAAAAAAGCTTAAACCTGTTGCCGCCATAGCGCGCTGATGAGCCGTAAGATTTTTGTTCTGAAGCGCCTGTGCATAACCAAGTGAAGCGTTTTGCAATAATCCCAGCCTTAATTGTTTGTCGCCAACAGACATTAAGTGTTCAAAAGAGTTTGGCTTTGAAAGCGCAATTGTAGAGTCTAAGTATTTAATCGATAAAGCATTATTAACCGGCCCAAAAATCTTATCGCTATTATAGTCGGCCAGGTCAGAGTTACCGCGGGCCATAACAGAATAATACTCAAGTTTCAAGCTATCCTTAAGCAGGTGGGTATTTATTTTACCCAAAAACTGAAACGTTTCTGTAAACATACCTGATGACAAAAGTATGAAGGCAAGTTTTATCCGGCTTTCATATTGTTTAGGTACATCTTTTAAAATTAAACTTATGTTTTGTAGCTTTTGCGTGTAAACATAGGCCGAATCAAACTGGTACGATTTGTATTCTTCATAAAGTTGATCACAAATACGATACTGGGCATTATAATCTTTCTCTGGGGTGTTGAGTAATAAGGTTTTTAATTTCCCGATGTGTAGTTGCTTTTGAGATTCGTATATATTTTTTCTGCTTAGTTCTGTTTTTAGTACTGTTAACAGGCTATCATTTTTGTTAGAAGAATATGACGCATAGGAATAAAGTACCAAAAGCAGCAGTAAAAAAAAAATTCTCATGTTAGAAATCTCGGTTTTTCTTGAAAGTCTAATCTATAGTTTTTTAATAATATTAAAAAGCCCTAAGATTATTTAACCGAGTGATTAAGAAGGTTAAGAAGTACACCGTTAGTCCATCCAAAACCATCTTGCAAAGGATACTCGCCTCCACCTGCTTTTAAACCAGTGTCAACCACGTTATACTTTTCCATTAACTTGCCGGTATCGTTAAATACTTTAATGTTTGTGCCAACCCAATTTTTAGCTATTACCCCGGCAAGTTCGCTTTGATGATAATTATTAAGGCCATCTATAGCCATATACTGAAGTGGTGCCCATGCATTTGGGCTGTCCCATTGCTGGCCTGATCTTTTAAGTGTAGTAAGCAGGCCACCGGATTTTAAAAAGTCGGTCTTAATTACTGTGGCTATTTTAATAGCTTGTTTTGCATCGGCAATTTTAAATTCTAGCGGATATACACCTGCAAGTGTTTCGTCACTGCCAATTTGTTTCGCTTTCCAATTATAGTCCATAAACCAGCCATTCTTTTCGCTCCAAAAATATTTCTGAATTGCTTTTTTACGCAATATAGCTTTGGCCAGATACTGATGATATTTTGATAAGTTGCCTTGCAGCTGATATGATTTGGCCACTGTAAGCTCAAGATGATACAATAGGCAATTAAGATCAACCGGGGCGATATAAGTGGTTTGTATAGTTTCGAGTTTACCTGTGCTATCCATCCATCTGGTACTAAAATCCCAGCCAGACTCTGCTGCAGCACGAATATTACGGTAAAAATCTCCTGGCTTTTGCTTCGTATCCTTTGCCGCGTCTTCATCCTTCTTAAATGCTTCTTCACGCGGCAGATCAGATTCATCCCAGTAACGATTTAATACTTCGCCGTCAGGCATGCCCGCTACGTTACGATAGGCTTGGCCCGGTTTTATTTTTTCGGCACCGCGCATCCAAAAAGCATACTCTTTTAAAAGCTGGGGCCGATATTTCACCAATACATTCTCGCCTTTGTCTTTCGCCAGCAAATCAATCATCATCGAAAAAAATGGCGGTTGCGAGCGTGTCAAATAATAAGTGCGCGTGCCGTTGGGGATAAAACCATATTTATCAATCATGAAGGCAAAATTGTCGATCATGTTTTGAATAAGCTCAGTTTTGTGGCTTTCCTGCAAGCCCAGCATCGTGAAATAGGTATCCCAATAATAGGTTTCTCGAAATCGCCCTCCCGGAATTATAAAATCATTAGGCAAAGGCAGTAAAGAAGAATATTGTGGAATTACATTGTGCTTACGATAAAGCACCTGCCACAAAGTATCAATATGCTTGCGGATACCTAATGAAATATTGCTTTTAAAGGAGCCGGTATTGGCAACGGGCACATCAAAATTATCAGTCACAAATATTTTAAGATCAAAGCCCGATTTATCTTTCTGATCAATATAATCTTTAACAATAAGCGCCGGATCGCGCCTCGGCGTAGCATCCACAAAAGTTTTATTATCAGGAAAAATACCAGATAATTGAACAGCCTCAAACAGGCCCGGAAACAGCGCCCTAGGGCTTTGGAGCTGCCCATATGCAACCCCGAGTAAACTCACAAATAATAGCGTAGTCAGTATTCTTTTCATGATCTTGATAGCGTAATCAGATTGATATATAATATCGGAACTAGTAAGTAATTGTTTGCTTTTTATTACCGATAATAAAATTCAACTCATAGACTTCTGCTGGTGGTTTTACATTGTCATTTTGCCCCTGTGGATCAATATTATTAGCCGGAGGTATCATTTGGCAAGCGACTTTACTTACTTTCAATAACTTACCATCTACTTTTACATTGCCGAAGGTTTTAAAACCATGTAACATCAGTTTGGCATAGTGAAATTTACTTGCCAAACTACCGGTTGCGTCATCCAGCGTTATTTTATGATTAGCCGGATCGAACTTTAATGATCTTTTATGGTACTCTCCTTTTTCATACTCATAAGTTTTACCATCGTCTTCATAATAAACAAATTCATTTGCAACATTGCCGTTGTATATATGCAGGTTTAGTGTATCTGTAGGTGTTTCGGCCGTGGTTTGAATTAGTGATTGCATTGGTATGATGCTACTTTCTTTTACAAAAACCGGCAAACTGCTTACCGAAAGTGGTTGTATAATTGCCTGGCCACCTTTCAACTGGTCATCATTATACAAATCGTACCAATTACCCTGGGGCAGATACACTTTGGCATACTCTTTAGTACTCTCGAACGGAGCGACTAAAAATGCGTTTCCAAACATGTACTCGTTTTGATAAGCAACATCGTAAACGTTATGATCAAAAGTATTATTAATGGCTAAAGAACGCATCACGGGCAAACCGTTTTGCGATGCCTCATAAAAAGTAGAATACAGATAAGGCAATAATTTATATCTGAAATTTATGTAGTTGCGGCTTATCGTTAACGCATCTTCGCCATAAGTCCACGGTTCCGAAGACCTGGTATTCAACGCAGTATGATTTCTGAAATACGGGATAAATGCACCTATTTCCATCCAACGTGTAAATAGTGGGATGGTTGCCCCACCGGTAAATCCGCCAATATCCATACCCGTAAACGGTACGCCACTTAAACCCAAACTATTCATTAACCGCACGCCTGCCAGCATATGGTTTTCTTCGGCGCGGTTATCACCGGTCCAATTGGCGGAGTAACGCTGAAGGCCTGCGTAGCCAGAACGTGTTAAGATAAAAGGCCGTTCTTTGAAGTGTTCTCTTGCCCCTTCATAGCTTGATCTGATCATCTCCAGTCCATAAACATTATGAGCCTGCAAGTGCGTAGTTTTCGCCCCGTCAAAATCAAACAATACATTCGATGGTACTTTTTGCCCCCAGGTAGAAAACTCATTCATATCATTCCAGATGCCGCTAACCCCATTATCTGCAAAAAACTTTACCTGGGTACGCCACCATGCTCTGCCCTTTTCGCTGGTAAAATCGGTAAAGTTGCACCAGCCTGGCCAAACCTGCCCGGTGTAAAATGTTTTATCAGGATACTGAATAAATACGCTATCCTTTACCCCACTTTCATAGGCTTTGGCGCCTTTCTGCACTTTAATACCGGGATCGACAATAACTGTTAGCTTGAACCCAAGTTTGTTTAAATCGTTAGACAACCCTACCGGATCAGGAAATCGGGTTTTATCCCATGTAAACAATTGGTAGTGATCCATGTAATGAATGTCCAGCGTAATGCCGTCTGCCGGAATTTTCTTTTCGCGCAGTGTCTTAGCAATCTGCAAAACTTCGGTATCGGGATAATAACTGTATCGATTCTGCTGGTAACCTAACGACCATAGCGGCGGCATTTTCATTCGCCCGGTTAGCGCGGTATAAGATGTGATGACATCAGCAAGCTGCTTATGGTATATAAAATAATAATTCATCTCGCCGCCACGGGCCCCAAATGATGAGAATCGATTGTTACTGGCACCAAAATTAAAATCGCTCTGATAGGTGTTATCCAGAAATATGCCGTAGTTTAAGTGATGATGAATACCAATATAAAACGGAATTGTAGAATAGATAGGGTCTTGATCTACAGCGTAACCAAAGGTATCGGAGTTCCAATTTGTATAGCCATTGCCTTTACGATCCAGATCGCCTGTTTTTTCGCCCAGGCCGATAAACCGCTCGTTGGGCATCATCGTCTTATAACAGGTAACTTCATCATTAACCCACGAGGTTGACAAACCGGGCTCATCCTCATTAATAACTTGTCCGTCAGTGGTTTGATAAACTACCCGAAATGGTTTTTTGTAAACGATTATTTTAAGAGAATCTGTAGTGATTATTACATCACTAACGTCCTGCTTAACATCAATTTTAGTTTTTTTAGGTGTGCTGATAACTGCGTATGAAAAGTCTCTTCCAATTGGCTTTTTATCCAACCTTATTCTTACAATCGATGGGCTGTAGATAATTAACTTCCCAAAAGCAGTGGTGGTTGTAAAAGATATTCCCTGCTCATTGATATTGACCGATTCTAAATTACCCGTACTTATTACAGATGATTGAGCCCTAAGCCGCTGCAGATTTAATACACAGCAAAGCACAAACAAAGTCAATAAAAATCTCATGATTTAATTTAGATATATTAATTACTTGAATATTAAAGAGCCGCAATCGGCTTAAGGCTCGAAACTGGTTAAGTTTTCTGCGATTTATAATCGCGCTGTACAAATTAATATATACAGAATAATATAACCTATTTATATAGTATAAATTGAGCTTAAAACCCAAAAATAACCACACAAAACACTAGTAATGAATACATTAAAAAATAAAGACATTTACGATATATAAATATTATATAGCGCCATTGTTCACACGTTTTTATCGCCTTTAAATTCATTAGCCGCCATAATTACCTTGGCGCGTTGGTAGAAGCTTTGCAGCTCCATTTGTTGTTCTACCTCTTCTATAGCCTTCATCAGGTTATTTTTGGTTTCGGTTAGTTGTGTTGAGGCGGCTATCATTACTTGCCAAACCGACTTCATTTGCTTTATAAGCTCCCGCCCTTTTGTGGTCAACTGCACCAGGCGCTTGCGCTCGTCGGTTTTGTCCTTTCCTGACTTTACCAGTTTTTGTTTTTCAAGCTCCTTTAATAAGGTTATGGTAGACGGATGCGAATACCCGATCTCTGCAGCCAACTCAACCACGCTCAAAACCGGCTTAACATGTAGCGTATAAATTATCGGAAACCACTTAGGTTCGAAATCTACGCCATGGGCTTTATAGATCAGCAGGCCATCCTTGCGCATCTGCTCGGCTAGGCGCTGCAAACGAGTGGCAATGGCCAGTATGCCCAATTCGTTGATAACATTCATAGTGCGGGTTGTTTATCCAAATGTAATTGATAAAACATATTGTCAGTAAGCATAAGGGGGAAATAAGGCGGCAAATCAGCAACGTTGATCTGCGTAAAACCATTGCGCTCATAAAACCGGTGCGCGGCTTTTAGTTGGTGAACCGTACCTAAATATATATCGGTCACTTCCTTCTCGCTGCAATATTGCAGCAATGTATTAAGCAATTGTTGCGCAGTGCCAAGTTCCTTACCCCGATATTCTTTTTTAACAAACATCTTACGAATACAAGCCGAATTATGCCCACAATTGATCATTGCGATAGTGCCAACCAGTTCATCGCCCAGGAAAGCGCCCCAGAAATTCCCGCCGCCCTGATGGTAATTGGTCTCCACATCCAACAGATCAAGTTGCTGATTAATAGTGATGGTTAGTCCAAATTCCTTTTGCTGGATGGATAGGATCAGATTTATAATCTCATCACAATAAGCATTATAAATGGGTTTGATGGTTAGTGTATTTTCCATATCGAATTATTTACGTCCAAATATATGTAGTTAACTACATATATTTGGACGTTTTATTTTATTTTTTTTATTCCCTAAGAAATTGCCTGGTTACTTAAAATAAAATAGCGGATCACCTGATTGATCCGCTATTTAGCTTATTGATTAAGTATTTTCACTCAATTAGCGTGTAAAACCTATTAATTGTAACAAATCTGCAAATCAGATCATCTATACTATAATCATGATTTCTGTTTAGCCGACAGGTCAAAAGGAACAACAACCTTGAAGCTTATATTACGCCCCATATTGAATATCCCCCGCTGAACACCAGGCGCAGTTTCTTGATTATCGAAATATTTAAGACGGCTCATGTTAGATTGATAATTTACATTACCCAGGTTGGTACCCTCAATAAATAATTTCAGGTAAGGGTTGCCCGATTTGTTAACCAGGTTACCGCCTATACCAGCGCTTAAAAGATTATAACCCGCGGTATAAGTTTCTGTACCATAAGCTGCAAAGTACCGATCCTGCGCGCTGTAATGATCATAGCCGAAAAATGCATAAACATTTTTAACCGGACCGAAACCATGGTTAAAATTGCCGCGCAGTTCTGAATGGAAATGTACCGGCGGAATAAACGGCAGATACTTTAAACTATCGGCAACATGACCGCCATTACCTAAATTGGTGCCATAAGTTAATGCCACAGAGTTTTGGAAATGTAACCATGGAACTAAGTGCAGATCAAGGCTTACTTCGCCGCCTTGTATCCTGGCTTTACTTTGTACATAGGTAAACTCCGTGTACCCTTGGTTAAATACTGGCGATCCGTCGGCAGCCAATACCTGCTGCTGATAAATGTAGTTCTCGATATGGTTATTAAAAACCTCTACGCTTGCCGTTACATTTGGCAGGGTTAAAAAGGCACCTATATCTTCCTGAACACTAAACTCTGGCTTAAAGTTGCTGTTACCTACGTGATAGATCTGCGAACCCGGGTCTGGCCCATTGGCCGAAAGCTCGGCAATACTTGGTGCCCTGAAACCACGCGCAATATTACCTTTCAGCAAAAACGCATCCGAGAAATTATAAGTGGCGCCAAAGCTGCCCGAGGTACCAGAGAAAGTTTTATTTAATGCAGTAAACTGCTGCGCAACATTAGGTGTAGATGTAGGGTTCGGGCCTGTATATAAAGATGGGAACGCAGCGTTGGTGGTATCAATATAAGCTGCCTGACCACTAAATGATCGCCTATCGTAACGGATACCTGCCGATAGGTCTAATTTTCCATAGCTCTTTTTAATAACAAAGAATGGCCCGATATCAAACTGGTGATAAGCCGGGATGGGGAAATCTGTTGCCCCCCCGATGGTATTATTACCATATTGCCCGTTTACACCGAAAGTAGTTTCATAACCATGAGCGATGTTAAAGGCATATTTTACATCATAAGTATAGGTACTTAAATGCAAGTTCAATCCAGGGATGTCACCATCTTCAGGATGTGTAAACTCTCTTCTGTGGCTGTACTGATATCCCAAATTTACAATCAGGTTGCCGCTGCCTATAATGAAATTACTGTTATTATAGATCCGGTATAGTTGTACATGCTGGTGCAGGGTAGGTATGCCATACGAGTTTAATTCTGAACTGGATACAATAGGGCGATAAGCATCATCCTCGGTAATCTGTTTAGTAAACTGGCGGGTAACAGAATCCCTGCTCCCGTCTGGTATATCTTGCAGATCATCAAAAACCGAAGCATGAAAATAAGAGTAGCCCCATGATTTATTTACGCCGAACATTACACGGGCATCTTTCTCTTTATAGCCGGTAGCATAAACACGGCCATCGTGCTCATTTTGGTAATCTTTGGCTTCTTTGGCCGAAACCACAGTTCCCCAAACAAAACCATTATTATTGCCCTGCAACCTAAATGAGCCGTTCAATAAACCCTGATTAGTGCCATAAATTCCCTGAACAGATCCTAAAATTTTACCGTCGGGAACCGGTTGTGGTGAAATTAAGTTAACAACACCTCCAATAGCATCAGAGCCATAAGTTAAACTTGCCGGGCCCTTAATGATCTCGATGCGATCAATCGAATTCTGATCCACTTCAATACCATGCTCGTCACCCCATTGTTGCCCCTCCTGGCGTATCCCATCCTGTAGGGTAATAATACGGTTATAGCCCAAACCGTGAATAAAAGGTTTAGATACATTGGGGCCGGTGGTAACGGCACTAACACCGGGTACATTAGCTATTTCATCAATAACGTTACCCGATGCAGCTCTTTGATCCAGATATGTTTTCCCAACGGCCACGATAGGCACCGGGCTTCTTTTTATCTCTGTAGCACGGCTAACACCTGTAATAATTACTTCACCGGTTTCAACTGACGAGATCTGTAATTGTGCATCCAACACAGTTGTTTTTGAAAAATCGACTGTGCGGGTAATGGTGGCATAACCAACCAGGCTAAATTGCACCAGGTACACGCCTTTAGGAATATGATTTAAAGTATACTTTCCGTTTGAATTGGTAGCTATCCCTAATTTCAGATCGGGAATTGAAACAACAGCCCCTGGGACAGGCTTGCCATCTGCTTTGTCTGTTACTGTTCCGCTTAACGCCCCTACAGGTACAACAGAATTTGCTGCTGCACTTACACTGATAAGCAGCAATATATATAGGGTAAATATTTTGAATTTCATTATGATTATGTTGAAGATAAACGCCACAAATGAGCCGCCTTTTTACTGGCAACCAATTTTTTGTCGTTTGATATTAGAATTGGGCAAGAGAACTGCCCGTAAATTAAATGGCTGAATTGATTCAGCTAAATTGAAAAGAAAAAGGCGGGCCTCGCCCATCATTATGGATAATATCGGTAGAATAATCCTTATAATCCGGGCAGCAAAATTTATAATAACACTCTTTTATAAATTTAAATTGAGGGCTATTTTCTGTGAAATATAAGCTGTGATGATTTTGATCACATATCTTACAGCTTATTTGATGGATTGCAGACTTTGAATGGGTTAGTCCCGCTTTTGTTGAGGAAGCACCCTCACTATGGCTATGTCCATAAATAATTGCCTGCCCTGTGATGAAAACCAGCAGCAAAAATAAGGGGCATAATTTTTTAAATATCCTATTATTCAAAGCAACAATGATGCAATAGGCAAATATAATACTTAAATGCTATCTTGTTGCATTTGATTTGTTTTTCCAATCAAAAAATGGGCAGTTTTCTAATACATTCCTAAATGGCATTTATCAATTTTCAATACTCTACGCGCATAAGTCCTGATCCTAAATGCGATAATTTAAATTGGAAAAGATAATAGAGGTATATTTAACCCGGAAGCCATAATGCGTGTTTTGCTACGGTGCACCATTGAGCCCCAAAATCCATGTTGTTGCGGAGCCATAATTAATAAATCGGCATCTATTTTTTTTATTTCGTCGGCAATACAGTGTATAATGGAGTCCGACTTAATATTTTTATAGTAATAGTCAATACCTTCGAGCCCCTCATCAATACGACGTAAGGCTAGATCTCCTCCTTTTGCGTTCAAATCTTCTACTGTCTCGTTAATTAGGAGTATTTCAACCTCAGATTGGGTAATCAAGGCAATTTCTTTGATCCGTTCTAACAATGGCACAGAGACACCGCGCATTACGTCACAAGCAAAAAGCACTTTTTTCATACCATTATACCTCGCTCGAGCTGGAACCGCAAGAATAGGTACATGAAGTTTTTTGATTATCGAGGTAGTAGTATTACCCCAAAGTTCTTGCTCCAGAGATTTATCCCCCATTCCCATAACCACCAGGTCGGGCTCAAATTTAACCAGCAATTCCTCTATGGCCTCTTCAACACACAAAAACGTGGTTATTGGCAATACTTCGATACCATATTGTTCAGCGAGAAATAAACCCTTTACTTGCAGAAGCACCTTATTCTCATCCAGTAGATCCTGCACATCTTTTGCTGAGACAGCAGCACTCATGGCATGTATAGGAACCGTAAAACTATTAAATAAAACAAGTCTGTAATTGTCCAGTCGGGCTATCGCGGCTGCAGCATATTCAACAGCATTTTCAGCTAATTCCGTGTAGTTAGTAGCGGCAATTATAGTTTTCATATTAATAGGTGCAGTCGATAAAACCAAAAGTAAACTCAATTTCTGCGTGATGTGTTATGAGGGTGTAAAACTTTGAGCCGCCTGATCCCCATCTCAAAGATCATTGTCTCAAAGTATTCTACCAACAGCTAATTATAGCTTGCTCTAAACTCCAGAGGAGAAAGGTTAGTTTTTGATTTAAACAATTTGCTGAATGATTGCGGATGCTCAAAACCCAATTGAAAGGCAATTTCGCCAACTGTAAGGTCACTGATGGTTAAAATCTCTTTGGCCTTTTCAATTAGCCGAATGTGAATATGTTGTTGTGTATTGTGTCCGGTAAGCGCCCGTAACATATCGCCTAAGTATTTGGGTGATATATTTAGTTGCCCGGCAAGAAACTGAACCGTTGGCAAACCTTGCTTCAATGCTGTTTTATCGTTAAAGTATTCATCCAATATTTTGTCCATTTTTTCCAGCAGTGCGTTATTGATTGGCTTCCTCGTGATGAACTGGCGCTTGTAAAAGCGATAACTATAGCTCAGCAGCAGTTCTATTTGCGAAATCAGAACATCCTGACTAATATCATCAATTGCTGTTTCAAGTTCATCATCTATATTTTTGGCTATTGTGCTGATAATCGCTTTTTCTTTAGCTGATAGGTGCAGCGATTCATTTACCGAGTAAGAAAAAAATCCATAGCTTTTTATCTTAGTGTCCAGCGTATAATTTCGCAAAAAATCTGGGTGTATCAGTAAAGTAAAACCCGAGCTCGAATCACCCGTTTGTATACCCGCAAGTGGTTGCCCTGGTGAAGTAAAAAACATCCCTCCTTCTTCAAAGTCATAAGTGGTTTGTCCATACTTCATTCTGCAACCTGCCGATTCGTTATACGTAACGTTGTAAAAATCCATCACAAAAGGATGTGCCAGCATTTCAGAGGTTATCTGTACTTTACTATAATCAAGTATGCTGACCAGCGGATGCAAGGGTTGAGGTAAACCAAAAACGCGCTGCATTTCTGCAATAGAATGAAAAACCCTTAGTTTATTTCTATGTTCCATTTCGGTTCTTTAACAATTACTACCGGCAAATATTGTTATAAATATCTACCGGCAATGTCATTTCTATTATCCGTTAAAAGGCAGACATCATTTTTTTAATTTCTTCTCTGAAAGCCTCATCGCCTATAGCCAGGCGCTGTGTATACCAGGTTTTTGCGTCTTCGCCGCAAACATAACGCAGGGTATTTTTGCCATCTGTAGCAGCCCCATATACTACCTCTGCAATATGCTCTGCAGTTGTAATATTTTCGCCGGGTGCAATGGCAGCCATAAATTTTCCCATTAAAGATCCGTAAGCCGGATGCTCCGTGATCACAGACCGACCTCCGATTTCGGTAGCTACTAAACCAGGTTCAATGGTTTTAATGCCAATTCCAAATTCATTCAATTCGTACGACAAGCTTTCACTCCAACCTTCAAGCGCCCATTTACTGGCATCATACATAGAACTAACGGGGAACCCCATCAAACCTGCAGAAGAGCCTGTGGTAATGAATAACCCGGATTTCTTTTCACGGAAATATGGGATAAAGGCCTGTGTTACGCGAACTACTCCTAAAAAATTGGTTTCCATTTGCCCTACCAACTGCTCATCAGTGGTGGCTTCCAGCGGCCCCAGCAATGCGTAACCGGCGTTATTAAACACCACATCTATATTGCCCAGCGCCAGCGCTTTCTGTGTAGTTTCTTTTATCTGCTCGATGTTTGTTACGTCTAATGGCAGTAACGTCACATTATTTAACAAGCTCAGTTCTTTCTCGCTTTCAGGCTTACGCATGGTGGCAATTACATTCCAGCCTTTGTCGGCAAACAGTTTCGCGGTTGCTTTACCTATACCTGCCGAAGCTCCGGTAATAAAAATTGTCTTTGTCATTTTTGTCCTTTAATATTTCGATACAAATGTCCACTTTGCAGACAGACTACATGTAGCGAAACCGGAGCATCTTGTAGCCAAAATGATAAATATGAATTTGGACAAGGCCTAATACCCTATATTAATTCTATTATCTTTGCCACATGCGTAAGGTTCTGTTAAATTTAGTTTTAACGCTGCTTCTTTTTTCTGTTGTTAACCCGGTGGCCTACCAGGCTGGTACGGTTATAGCAAAAGGGCAAATTGCGCAAAGCACACGGTTCACGGTACGCGATCAGAATTATTCTATCGTTAAGCACCTGCATCAGGCAACAGAATTTTCATTCCATATACATGTGCAGGCCAAGCCTTGCTGGAGCAGCACTGATACCCGTATAGACGGAACGCAATACTCTCTGTTATGCCATACGCTATTACAACAGAATCTTAAAGCTATCCCCCATCAACAGCAGCTTTATTTAAAACTGCTATACCCATTCCATTTTTTTAGTTAAAAGGCGCTGGTTCATCTATTGTATTAACCGGCGATTACAAGCCATTTTTTAACTATTAAATTTTTATATATGTCTCAAATTATGCAGAACAGCCTGGTAGTTGCTATGCTATTTTTTATTATTTCTGTTCCCCTATATTTCGTTTCGCGGAGGGCCCGCCTCAACAAAAAAAAGAAAATCAACGAGCGGCTAACAAAGGCCGCCGCGGAAACAAACCTTTCTTTTCAATTTACAGACCATTTGGATACATTTTCGCTGGCACTGGATCAGACTAAAAACGTGCTTGTGCAATTTGAGCACGGGGAAGAAAAACTGGAGGTCATTGATTTAAAGGATATTCACTATTGCCAGCTCGTTGAGAAAAAGCAAGGCAATCAGACTAATTTGCTTCAGTTATTATTATCTAACCAACACCAGGTGGTTAAACATAATTTCACTTTTTACAGGCAATTTCAGGATAACGAAATGCGCCTCCGGATTACAGCCCTCACAGCTGCAGTTTGGGAAACCAGACTTAATGATTGTATTAAGCAAATTGCCCGTTAACTTAAAGCTGATAAACAATATCAAAAAAAAGAGGCTGCTCATTAAAATGAGCAGCCTCTTCTAGTTATAGCAAGTAATAATTATTTACGGCTTTGTTGTTCCAAAGAACGACGCCTGCGTTATAACTGAATTTATTGACTTATCTGCATTATACGCAGTAGCCCTAACGCCATAGGTTACGCCATTTGCTAAGCCCAATAAACTTAGTTTAAGGTTAATTGTACCTCCATAAACATTGGTGTTAGGGTAAGTAGTAGGTTGCAAAGTGTAAGCAATGGTATGGTTAGTTGTTGTACCTGTTGACGAGGCATCTTTGCCACTCCAACTGGCAAAGTCTACAGTCTTAATCACCGTTGAACCGCTAAGGATATCCACTTTAAATGCCCCTGTGGCAGTATTGGTAGTAGTTGCGCCAAAGTTTAATTGTAAAACTGTAGTAGCTACAGTAAAAGGACTTACCTGCTGATAGCCCAGGCTGCTTAGTTGCAGCTTGGGTAGTTTGAGCTCAATACCTTCAATATCGGCTTTTTTTGTGCACGAAAACATGGTTAGTGTTAACAGCATCATTAAAGTCATGATTATATGTTTTTTCATTATTTTCTTTTTAAAATTCTTAAGGCTGTCGTTGATTAAAAAATATACTTGGCGCCAATTAATAAGCTCCAGGTTGTACCAGAAGTAGCATCAACAAATGGCGTATTTACCAATTGCCCGTTTAGCTGGCGCATGTTGTAACTTGGTACACCATTACCATCAATGCTGGTGTAAGTAAGCGGGCTTGTAAAGGTAGCCTGCTTTTGAATGCCCCAATATTTGCTTAATAAGTTAGGCAAGTTTTGTACAACTGCACTTAACTGTAGTGTGTGTTTCTGGCTATTTTTACCGGTAGTGAAATAGAAGTCTTGTAATAAGTTAGCATCTATACGGTTATACCATGGAAAATAGGCGGCATTTCTTTGTGCATACTGGCCTCTGTGTTTTTTCAAATACGGAGTGTTGTTGATAAACTGCTCTAAAGCTGCAGCCTGTTGTTGCGGCGTGTAAGTATATACAACACCATTTACAGTAGCTGAGTAAGAAACAAAGTTTAATTCGTTCGCCTTTTTAGGGATGTACATCAAATCTGATGATCCGTTTCCGTCGCCATTTAAGTCGCCATTAATTGTATAGCTGTAGCCACCGAAACCTTGTGCAGCCCCCTGGTAAAATACACCGATTGTGGTTGCAGCGTGATCAAGATAGTTAAACTTGTAAGATGCATAAGCAACTATACGGTGAGGCACAAAATTTGGCGTATTGCCCAACTCCACATCATTGCTGGTACCAACGTTGGTAGTACCCGACCAAACACTCGCAGCTGTTGAACCAGCCGTGCTAAATGCCTCCTGAGCCTTAGTATAGGTATAAGATGCAGAAGCAAACAGTCCGCTTTCAAATCTTTTGGTTAACTGTGCCGTTGCAGATGCAGCATAACCTTTATTAGTGTTCTCTAATATTACCGCGGTGTTGATGTTAGGATAAATTAAGCGGTCGTTAGCAGTAACCAAGCCATTAGCGCCAGTACCTACATAGCGTACTCTTGATTGATCGCCTTCTACCAAAACACCGGTAGGTGCTTTAAGGTTGGCGTTACGCATACGAGTTGCGTTAATATCTTTAGTATACAAACCTTCGAAAGTAGCTGTAAAGCCATTACCCAGGTTTTTCTCTAAAGCTGCGTTAACTCTAAAAATTTGTGGGAACTTAAAGTTTCGGTCAATTAATACAGTTGAAGATTGGATTGCAGTACCAGCTGTTTGTGGGAACAAAGACGCATAAGTACTTGGATCGCGGTTTAATTTAATATTCTTCAGTTGCTCTGCAGTGGCTACACCACCAAAGTTATACATACCACTGTTGCTTGGTCCGTTGGTTAAGAACACATAAGGAACGCGGCCTGTAAAAATACCCATACCTCCACGTAATACCAATGAATTATCATCCAGGAAACTAGCTCTGAAACCAATTCTTGGTGAAAGCATAATTCTTGATTTTGGCCATAAACCAGAGTTGTAAGACTTCATGTTTCCATTAGCATCCGGCAACAATAAAGCTGTCATTTGCGGGTTTTCTATCGGGTTTTGCAAGTACATGCTTTTATCGGCGCGTAAACCATAAGTAATTTTTAAATTACTGTTTACGGTATACTCATCTTGCGCGTATAAGCTTAGCGTACCTACTTTTAGGTTTGCGGAGAAAACTTTGTCCTGGCCTGGTACCAACGAGTAGTTATAAGTAAACTGCAATGGCGTACGGTCATTCAGAAAATCATCTAATGAATTATAGATGTACGAACCTGCTGCACCTGGCATATAGGAGTTACCAATACGCTGATACTCGTAGTTAATACCACCTGTAATAGTATGTTTACCTGCATAATAAGTAACGTTATCATACAAGCTGGTTGTATTATCAATAACCTCATTATATTTGGTATAGGGATCAGAACCTGCAGTAATATAGTTATTACCCTGGCCGTTAAAGATATCTATCGTTGGGAAAATATCACCTTTAGATGTTCTTGGGTTGTCGTACTTTTTAAAAGTTAACAACAATTGGTTAGATAATTTCGGACTTATTGAACTGTTTAATTCCGCAGTTCCGGTAGTTACCTTATTGATAAATCCATAGTTTGAATTTGCAAAGGCTATCGATTGGTTACTGTAACGATTATTAGGCAAACCACCGTTACCACGGCTTGTAGTTCCGCCGGTAGCGTTAGTATATGAGTAAGCAGCATTATTTGGCGTACTGCCTGCGTTAATTTGCTGATCGCTGGTAGCATTTAGATAACTGTATTTAACAGTAACCTTATTTTTATCATTGATGTTCCAGTCCAATTTAACCAAGAACTTGGTGTTCTGCGGCTTAAATGCATCGAAGTTATCATAAGCGCCGGTCTCGTAACCAAATTTGCTTCTCAGGTAATCAGATACCTTGGCCAAATCTGCAATAGGTGTAGCCGCAACGGTTCCGTTACCAGAACCACCTTTAGGCGAGTAATTGATACCAGGCGAAGTTGAGTTTTCTTTTTCGAAGTTACCGAAGAAGAATAATTTGTTTTTGATGATCGGCCCGCCTAAAGTAGCACCATAAATTTTTGTGCTGGCTTTTGCAACGTTATTACCAATATAGTTATCGCCGATATTGTTACCGTTAAAAGATTGATTTTTGTAATAGGTATACGCAGAACCGTGGAATGTGTTAGTACCACTTTTTGTAGTTGCGTAAACACCCGCACCGGTAAAACCTGATTGCTTAACATCAAATGGAGCAACGTTTATCGAAATCTCATCATAAGTTTCGATAGAGATTGGTTGGGTACCACCACCAGGTAATGCCTCGGTAGATGTACCGAACGTATTGTTCAGATTGGCCCCATCAACAGTAACACTATTATACCTTGGGTCGCGACCGGCAAAACTGTTTCCGCTTGCTTGTGGCGATAAACGAGTGAAATCTGTAAGGCTACGAGAGAAAGTAGGCAAGGTTTCAATAGATCTTCTATCGATACTGGTACTTGCACCTGTACGTGCTGTAGTTAGGCGTTTCGTACCTTTAACTGTTACCGCTTGTAACTCAACACCCGTTACAGACATGTTTGAATTTAAGATATAAGGCTGACCTAATTGCAGTGTAATATCTGTATAGGTTGATTTGCTGAAACCGATGTAAGATATTTCAACTTTGTACGGGCCGCCTGTGCGCATACCCGGAATGCTGAATAAACCGTCTTTATTGGTTATCACCGAATAAACTGTACCCGACGGCAAATGCGTTGCTTTTACAGTTGCGCCCGGCAATGTGACGTTTTTGTCGTCTTTGATTGTCCCCGACATGCTACTGGAAGTTACCTGTGCAAAAACTTGCATTGCGGTAAAAAAGCAGAGCAAAGAGAGAAGTAAAAATTTCCTCATTTTTTGTTTTGTTAAAGTTTTAATTTCGAGCAACAAAACTATATAAAGGGGAAATGTGTCAGGATTAAGCGTCTATCATGGTTTGTTAAACTCAGCGTTACCAATTGCTATGCCACATAGCTAATATTTATCAGCCCCGGCAAATGCGAGCAGGTACGCCGCGTGATTTGGCATTTTAACCTATGTTTGGCCACCAATTTTAAACCTATGGATCTAATCAACGCCCAACAATCCATTTAATCGGGCTGGCGCTTAAACATCAAACAAGCAATGCAAATGGGCAGGCTGCTATTGATTGCGGTAACGCCTAGCAAGAGTTTGCGCAGGGTAATTATGCTCAACGTATACCGGGTAAGTTGAATGAAACGATATTTGCGGTATACCATGATTATGTGAGCGACCATACCCAACCCTACTCCTATTTTATAGGTTGTGAAGTGCAGGACGGAACTGAGGTATCTTCGGACTTAGATAGCCTGACAATTCCCGCCAGTATATACCAACAAATAATGCTGAAAGGCCAAATGCCCGATATGGTTGCCGAGGCATGGCAAGAGATTTGGAAATCGGATATAAAACGTGCTTATCGACCCGATTTTGAAGTATACAAAGAGCGGAGCCGGGACTGGCAGAATGCGGAAGCCGAAATATTTATTTCTGTTATAGGTTAAGATTACCTACTGCGGCGCCTTCATTTTTCGGCAACAAAGATTTTATTATAATTTCGGATGCTTTTTGACAAAAATCCAATCCCGAGTAATCGGGATTGTAGCCGCCTATATAAGGCACAGCCATAATAAAGATCCTCTCATTCAGCGCACCATAAGCGTCAACAGCCTGAAAGTTATCGTTAATCGTTACACCGGGAACCTTTAAATAATAATCGCCCAATTGATCCTGCGTAACGTCTTTGCCATCGGCTATCGCTTTAAGAGCTTCTACCCTCGATATGAATTTAAGGCGGGCGGGTGTTATGGTGTGTTTATGCTTTAGGCTTTCAAATGGAAAATCCTCGAAAGTTAGATGCGGTTGGCCAATGCAATTAACATAGGTTTCAAAATACACAGATTGCTGCTGCCTATCCTCGTCAGTATAATAATATGTTGCACCGCCCTGGCTTTCTGCTTCTACCCTGCTATCGTTGCCAACAGTAATCAAATCCAACACACCTGCGTTATGCAATGCCAGAAATTCTTCGCTCGAACTTTGCGGCATATATGCTATAACGACTGAAATTAACGGCACCAATGTTTTCTGCAACCGTAACATATCCTCAGCTGATAAATGTTTAGCAGGGTAATTCAATGCAAAACTTAGCGCGCCCAGCATTTCTTTCCAGTAAATGGATTCTCTTCTTTTGATGGATTGTTCGGCTTCGGCATATTCTGCTTTGAGCAATACAAATGGATCGAGGCTTTCGCGCAGGTTCATCATCTCTGCCACAAATGCCTCCATGTTTAGATCCTTAATGCGCTCGTAAAATTCGGGATCTTCGTTGCGTATCGGTTGTTTAAAATCGTTCTCGAATACGTAGTCCAGTGATAAAAAGCCATCATTAGCTTTAATATGTGCAGCTATTTCGCTTTCAGTAAGCATAGAATCATTTGACAAATGCGAATCCATTAAATGAAACCTCACAGCCGGAAGCAGTCCGTTACGACTATGCATCACCATTTTAAAATTGGGACTATAGTCTGCCACCTTATAAAAGAGCTTACCGTTTTGATCTTTATCAAAAGTTCCATTATAACGCGAAAGCGTCCTAACAGCATCAACGGCGGTAAGCGACGAACCCGTGATAGCTACAGGATGGTTAAGTTTGAGCGCCAACTTAGCCGGTGGATAAGGAGAATCGAAATAACCGGGCACTTTACCTTCATTTTTAACCGGCCAATTGTGGCCAACGCAAATAACAACATGGTCGAACTCAATTTTTTCTTCGTCACCTATTTCAACTACAACTAATCCTTGTTCAGCGTAGTCTTTAATATCTGTTACTACAGTATTGTAACGCACATCATACTCAATACCATTTTTCTTCGCTTGTTTTTGCAGCAGATCAAATTGTGCTGTGAGATACTGCCCAAACAGCAGGCGCGGTAAAACCTTATATTCATTAAAACGCTCCGCATCGATGTGAAATTTATCTAGCGTATCTTTTGATATCGTTTTAATCCATTCGGCCAGCGGCGTAACCAGTTCCGGAATTTCGTTGCCAGAAACGTTGGTGATGTGCTCATCATTGGCACCTTCGGCACTATAGGGCATGCCCGCACCCAATCTGTTCTTTTTTTCAAAGATTGTTATGCTGAAATCTGTTCTGCAAGAGTCTACAAATCTCTTGAACATAAATAAGCCGCTTGGGCCTCCACCAAGAATTGCAATGCGTTTTTTTGTTTCCAAACTTTTAGTATTTATGTAGTGAGAAATGGAAAATTGGTAGTCCCATTTTTGGTCACTAACACAGATAACTGATTAGTTTGAGCTTTGTTTTAAAGCAAATGCAACAGGTTATTAATTGTTGCATTTGCCTTTAAAACAGTTTTCTTTTAACTACAGACAAGCATATTACTATTGGGCACGCTGTTTCTCTTCTTCACTAGCTGTACTGCGTTTACGCGCTGCCGCTACATTTTTACCAAACCGGTAAGTAAAGCTCAGCGTAGCGTTACGGGTATCGTTCTTTTGATAAAAACCGTTGTTTTGGTTTAGGTAATTAACAGTGATGTGATAGGTATTAGTGTAAAATATGTCACCAGCCGCCAATTTAAGTGTACCCTGGCTATTTAGTATGTTGGCTTTAATACCTGCGTCGACCTCCGAGTTGTGATTTCCTCTAAATATCACCTGGATACCCGGCGAGTTATACATAGCAGTGATCTCGGCCTTTAATCCTATTTTCTTAATTAAACTGAATGATTGAGTGGTGTTGGCATCATAAGCAAAAGCATGAAAATCATAACTACCTTCTAAATAAGCAGATTTTTCGCGCTGATAATACCCCTCGGCCATAACATTCATTTCCCACCAGCTTGTAGGATGAAAAGGTGCCGATACACGGATACCTGTATTTACGCTCAATCCCAAATTTTGCTGCGTATCATAAAAAACATGAGTTACATTATCCTGCACAGTGATGTTACTAAAAACATCGTGCGTGGCTGTGTAATATGCCGTAATGTTGTATTGCTTTTTATAGGTGTATCCTAACTCTAGGTTTTGCACAAAAGCTGGCTGCAAAGTAGGATTACCTACCAGGTAGCTATAAGGATTGGCGTAATGCTTGGCAGGGTTTAGCCTAGCATATTCTGGCCTTTCAATGCGGTAACCGTAGGTAAATTGTAAATCATTGTCCTCATTAAGTTTATATACCATAAACAAGGTGGGGAATAATTTAAAATACTGCCTCTTATTTAATGAATCCAAGGTTATCGAATAGCCACGGGTATGGGTGTACTCGCCGCGTAAACCACCTTCAAAGGTCCACCGGCCTATACTGCCGTTTATGCTGGTGTAAGCTGCGGCGGTGTTTTCTGTATAGTTAAAATGATTGCTGTTAGCGGTAACCAAAACTGGTTCGGCACCTCCATTATTATAAAAGTCGAAATTATTAGTGCTCTGTATACTGCTGTATTTTAAACCAGAGGTAAGGCTCCATCTCTTACCAAGCTTATAATTGTAATCAATCTTACCCGAGTAAATATTAATGGTTTGGGCGGTCGGTGTATAAATATGATAAGGCGAATTTTGACTACCATCGGGCAAAGTGGTATAATTATCTACATACTGATCGTACTCACTCTTATAGGGCGAATAATCCAAATCCACATTTAGGCTCTGGCCGGCGGTATCCAGCTTTAAATTATAGTTTAAATTATAAGCAAAGCGATTGCCGTGCGTGGCCGTATTGCTGGCTGTCTGCAAAGTAGAATCAGCTACAGAACTCCCATTGGTTGTAACTGTAGTTGGTGTATTACTGATGATGCTTCCCTTCCGGTTGTTACCGGTCACTAAAAAACCGATGATCTGTTTATCACTTATCTGATAATCGGCACCCAGTTTATAATTATTACTTCTTGATTCTGTAACGTTATATCCGGGGCTATCCCAAAATGATGAGTTATCTCCGTTAGTGTAAGTTACATAATCGTGCTGCTCGCGACCGGTATGGCGTAGCGTATAACCGTAACTACCATAAATATTCAATTTATCTTTACGGTAATTAAAATTGGCACTTGCTGTGTAACCGGTATAAGTGGCTTGCGTCAATCCGCCGTTCAGCGTAACATTTAAACCCTGGCCTTTAGATTTTTTAGTGATAATATTAATAACCGACGCTCCCTGCGCATCAAACATAGCCGGCGGATTAGAAAACACTTCGATCTTTGCAATTACATCAGACGGTAAGCCTTGCAAATAATTAGCCAGATCGTCACCCGATAAGTGAAGTGATTTACCATCCATATACAGCTGCACATCTTTTTTATTAGCCGTAATGGTATTGCTAACCGTTGTTTGTACACCTGGTGCTTTGGTAAGTGCATCCCAGGCACTGCCGCCACTGGCTACGATGCTATTTTCTACATTAAAGGTAACACGGTCTATCTTCCGCTCGATAATTGGCTTGCTGGCCGATATAGTCACTTCCTTTAATTGCTTGCTGTCGGGCTGCATAATCAGCTTTAAACTATCTTTCGGTAGTTCAATTGTTCTGGTAAGTGATTTATAACCTACCAGGGTAGCTGATAAAGAATATGTTCCATTGTTTAATTTGGCTAATACAAACTTTCCAGAATCGGCAAAAGCCGAAGCAACATTTTTAGTTTGCAAACTTAGTGTTATGGTAACGGCATCCAGTGGATGGCCTTGCGGATCGGTAACTATTCCTTTTAATGTTTGCTGCGCATGCAATATAAACGGCATTAAAAGCAAACATAATAACATGATCTTTTTCATACAGCAAACCTACCTTGTTGCTATATTAAGGTGCATTAAGCAACATTAAATAACATTAAATCGTATTTGTGCATCAGGCTGGCTGATTATTTATCATCAACTTCGTATTATGAAATGGCTTTCAAACAAGTATGCTTATCCCCTGGTGATCTTTGCGATCCTTGTAAGTGTGGCTTTACAGTTGGCCTGGCTTAGTCAATTATTTAAGGCTCAGCGTAAGCAAATAAAAATCGATCTGGAACAGGTAGTGGTAAATGCCGCCAAAATGAGCACCTATCTTAGCGTACGCCATGGCCATGAGGGTAACGAAAACTTCAGAAATTTCTTCCTATCATCCGATTGGTTGCAATTTAGCCAGGCCTATCATAGTATGCGGTTTCACCGGGTAGGCAGTCGCTTTAGCTTCAATATAGTGGGTGATAGTACCATTTTTGACATCAGCTTACGTTTTATTAACGGAACGCCTAACTATAAACATCACAGACGTACCATGAGGTTTGATGATGGTGATACCCCGGAACATGAACTGGCTCTGGATAAAATAGATCTTAAACGCATGGATAGCCTGGTTCATCAGCAACTTAACCAGGAAAACATTTCAATTACAGCTAACCGTGTTATCTATAATTATGATAATGACAGCATATTAAGCGGGCCATCGAAAAAACAAATTAAACAGGCAGCTTTTAGCAGCCAACAATACGCTTATAACCTCACCTTTTTCCACACCTATCAATTAGTTGTGTCGACTATAAACTGGGCCGTATTTTATAGGATGCGCTATTACTTGTTCTCATCCTGCTTTATGTTACTACTAACAGTAGCTGTATTTTTCTTTATTTTAAGGCTGATGCATAACCAACGCGTATATGCACAGGCACGCATATCTTTCACCAGTAACATGACCCACGAACTTAAAACCCCCGTAGCCACGGTAGCCATTGCCTTAGAATCTATCATGGAATACCATCTGGAAAATGACCCGCAAACGTTAAGAAACTACCTGGAAATTAGCCAGGGTGAGCTGAAAAGATTGAACCTGATGATTGAGAAGGTTTTGAATCTGGAACAATTAGATAGCGGACAAACACATCTACGTAAGGAGCTTTTCGACGTGCAACAAGGCTTACAACAGGTGATCACATCCATGAGATTACAAATTGAAAATGCGGGAGCAGAATTAGACTGGCATCCACTCGATAAACCATGCTTTGTTACCGGCGATCCTGTTCACCTAACCAATGTGTTTTATAACCTTATCGAGAATGCGTTAAAATATGGAGGCAAGGGCGTTAAACTAACCATCAGCTGTACATTTAATACCCGCGACGTAATTATTAGTTTTAAAGACAATGGCCCCGGTATTGCAGGTATTTATCACGCCCGGGTTTTCGAACGATTTTTCAGGATACCTGCCGGTACTACAGATGTACATAACGTAAAAGGTACAGGCTTGGGATTAAACTATGTACAACAGATGATTGAAAAACACGGAGGCCATATTAAACTAATTAGCGAACAAGGTAAAGGCAGTAATTTTATCATTCATTTACCGATGGCATCATGAGTTATAAGATTTTATATGCTGAGGACGAGCCATTTTTGGCCCAGATTGTAAGTGATAACCTTAAAAGCAAAGGTTATGACGTACTGCAAGCTGCCGATGGAGATACTGCTCTACAATTATTTAAAGATACCAAACCCGATATTTGCCTGTTGGATATTATGATGCCGCTTAAAGATGGCTACTCAGTGGCCGAAGATATCAGGAAGATAAATGCAGGTGCGCCCATCATTTTCTTAAGTGCAAAATCACTGCCCGAAGATGTGGTTAAAGGTTTTAAAAGTGGTGGTAACGATTATCTTAAAAAGCCTTTTAGTATGATCGAACTACTGGTACGTATAGAGGCACTGCTCGCTCGTTTTAACGGCACATCAAAGGCAGAAAACGATCAAACTATTTACGAATTTGGCACCTGCAAATTGGATACAGTAAACCAACGGTTGCAAACTTCTGCGGAGACCTTTGATCTCTCGTACAAGGAAGCCTCTTTACTCGAGATGCTGCTATTGCACAAAAACGAAATACTAGAGCGCCAGGAAGCCTTAATAAAAATATGGGGCGATGATAGCTTTTACAACGCCAACAGTATGAATGTTTTTATGGCTCATCTACGCAAAATGTTGAAGGATGAACCTGGCATGCAAATTATGAGTATCCGCGGGGTTGGTTACAAACTAATTTGCTAATTTTTAGAATATATTTAGTCCATTAAATAATTACTTGTTCCATTAAACTATAATTAAAAAAATTAATCAAATAAGCATTAAACCGCTAGTTGATTAGATATGAAAGATTTCTATTACATTTTGGGGACGCGCAGCAATAGTACTCCCGGCGAAATAGGTGAAGCATATCGTAAATTATCTCAAAAGTTGGCGCCTGCCGATGAACAAGACTATTTTTTACAAAGTCATCTTAATGAAATCAGCGAAGCTTATGAAATACTGAGCGACCCAACCAAGCGCAGTCTATATGATGCAGCCTACAAAAGAAATCACAGAAAACAGTTGGCCAACTTTAAAACAAAATACCTTAATATCGCGCTTACCTGTTCGCTTATCATATTCACTGCTTTGTTTGGTATCTATGTTTTTAGGTTGATCAATAATAACAAAGCCACACAAATTGCCGCCGCACCCACCATCACGAAAGTAAACCCAATTACACCATACAAAATCAAGCATCATAAAAGGAAGCTCCACACCAGGAGTATTGCAGCTATAACTACTAAACCTGTAATCGTAAAAAAAGATACAATAAAGGCTAGTATTAATAAGGTTATATCCGCAGTTAAAACTGTACCGACAAACAAAATCGCGTTGGCAAGTGCTGCTACGACCGTAAACAAACCTCTAACTCAAGCAGCTCCTATAAGCAAAACTACACCTGTAGCTGCGGTTACCAGTCAACCGGTTGTGATCGCCAAAGTGAATCCGTCTGTTATCGATTCATCTTACACAACCTATCTTAAGCCTAATCTAACAGGTTCTGTTTACCTACATCAACTCGCAGATTATATGTCGTCTGTTGTAACGGTGCTTCCCAGCCATTCTAAAATAAAGGTATTAGAAAAAGGACGCAGCTTTTATAAAGTGGCATTTAACAACAAGGTTGGATATATACCAAAATCTACAATATCAACGCCTTAAATATGAAATAATGGCCAATTATCAAATTTCCCTATAACCCACTTTTCTTTCAATTCCCAGCTTTTTCATTCGCGAATGAAGTGTAGATGGATTAATTTTTAGAATACCGGCCGCACCGCCGGGGCCATGAAGTTTCCAATCGCATTTGTTCAATACGTCAAGTATGTGGTCGCGTTCGTTTTCTATAATCGTTTTAACGCGCTCACCTGCGCTTTCTATATACATATCTTCGCCGGTATCAGCTTTGATTTTAGTGGCAGGTAAAGCTATGTTATTTATTAAATGGCCGCTGGTAAGCAATATACTTCGTTCTATTACATTTTCCAGCTCGCGTATATTGCCCGGCCAAGGGTACTCAAGCATGGTTTTTAAGGCATCATCAGATAGGCCTACCACGGGCTTATTTAGTTGAGTAGCGTAATGTTTAATGAAATGGCTGGCCAGCAAACCTATATCAGTGGTTCTCTCTCTCAACGCCGGCACCATCACAGGGAATATATTTAACCGGTAATAAAGATCCAGCCTAAAATGGCCATTTTCTATTTCCTGTTCAAGATTACGGTTGGTTGCGGCGATAATTCTTACGTTTATCGGCTTGCTTTTACCTCCAATAGGTTCTATCTCCCGCTCTTGTAATACCCTTAAAAATTTCACTTGCAGGCCAAGCGGCAGTTCCCCTATCTCGTCCAGAAAAACAGTTCCGCCGTTAGCCTGTTCAAATTTGCCGATCCGCTTATCTGTGGCTCCGGTAAACGATCCCTTCTCGTGCCCAAAAAGTTCAGACTCGATCAGGCTTTCTGGCAGGGTTGCGCAATTAACAACAACCAATGGTTTGTTGCTACGGCTCGACAGGCGGTGAATAACTTGCGCTATAAGTTCTTTACCCGTGCCGCTTTCGCCTAAAATTAATACAGACGTATCTGAAGGCGCAACAATTTTAACCTGATCAAGCACTTTACTCAGGCTTTTACTCGAGCCAATAATTTGCTTAAAAACCTGTTGGTCAACTTTTATTGCAGGCGTAATTTCGAACTGATTATTTAGTCTCTTTTTATCATCATGGTGCCTGTAAAGTGCTATATCAAGCATAATCAACACATCCCGCTCACGAAATGGTTTTACCAAAAAGCCGTAAGGGTTTGTTGCCTTTGCAGCATCCAGTGTCTGTTTATTTGAGTTGGCCGATAGGTAAACAAATGCAATATCCAGAGTTTGCAATTTTTTTGCCAAATCAATGCCTGTTTCCCTGCCCTGCAGAAAGATATCCAGAAATACAATTTCGGGTTTTTCGGCAGCTATTATTGCCCTGGCCTCACTCACAGATCGCGCAAGTGAACAAACCTCATAACCAGCCTTTAACAATATAATTCGTAAATTATTAGCTTCAATAAACTGATCTTCTACTATTAATATTTTGGTTTTCATATCTCGAGTGGATTAGGTTGCCGCGGCGATTGAAAAAATGAAGAAGGCTGCAAATCCTCTATATTGAAAAACGCAGTAATCCTCGTTCCGTTGTCGTTTTCAAAAAGGATATTGCCATCAATCTCTGTAATTAAACCTTTCATTAATTCGATGCCCAAAGAACTTGAAACAGCATCGTCGGGTTTAAAAAACATGCCAATACCATTATCTGATATTACCAGTTTTATCTGATGGTCAATCTGCTGTAATTCGATCCTTATTTCTCCGAGGCCACCATTGGGGAAAGCATATTTAAATGCATTAGTAACGGCCTCGTTAATAATTAAGCCCAATGGTATAGCCTGTGCAACGCCTAACTTAACAGAGGCAATAGAGGTTGAGATATGGATATTTGAAGGATTGCCAAAGCTATCCATCAAGTACTGCATAAACTCCTCAATATAAACGTGTATGTCGATCGACTTTATGTTCTCTGACTGATATAATTTCTGGTGGATAAGCGACATAGCATAAATACGGTTCTGGCTATTTTGCACCGCTTTAAGCGCATCTTTCTCCAAATAAGCAGCCTGCGACTCCAGCAAGCAAATCACAGTGTGCAAATTATTTTTAACACGATGGTGAACTTCTTTTAAAAGCCATTCTTTTTCTGTTAGCAGGCTTTGTAAAAGTTCATTTTTGTGCACTACTACTTCATTATTTTTTTGTTTTTGCCTGTTTTGCCGATAAAGTAACACGGCTATAATTAAAAATAAAATAATACCACCCGTGCTGAAGTTTTTAACCAAAGTAGCTTGTTTCAGATTGGCCCTTTCGAGCTTCGAATTTTGATTTAGCTGATAGATCTGATTTTCTTTGTCGCGGGTTTCAAACTCCACCTGTAACTGCTCAATTTGCCTGCTTTTAGTTGCGTTAAATATCGAATCATTGAGCCTGGTTGCTTTAACCACATTTGCTATAGCCGATCTGTAATTGCCTTGCATGGTATCGAGCGAAAACCACAAATTATAATTACGGGCCATGCCTGTAAAATCTCTTAATGACCTTAATAATTGATTGTTCTTATTTAAATAAAATGAAGCATCTGTATAATGCTTACTCTCAATATTATACTTGGCAATCAGCTCATAATAACTGCTCAAAGCGTATAGGTTGATATTCGGGTTTTTCGCTTCCCTAACAAGTTGGTCGTAATAGATGCGAGCCTTATCGTACTGCCTTAATGCCATATATATTTTCAGATAAGTTTCGCAGATACCATAATCACCGGCCTCGTACTTACGCGAAATTGGTTTAGGGTATACTTTAGTAATGTGTTGCAAAAAATATTGCGCTTTTAGAGGTTGGTTAAGTCTTAAGTAAGTATTTACCACAGCCCCGGCAAGCAGGTATATGGTACCGCTATCTTTTTCGCCCTCGGCGATTGCTATTGCTTTGGTGAAGTAATTTAAAGCGCGCTGATTATCGTTAATCTTAAAAAACGTATTGCCTAAATTATTATTGATCTCGCATAACAGCCTGATATTGTCGTCTGGGCTATTGGTTGCTGTTTTTAACGCCAATAGCTCGTAGCTTAATGCCTGCTTATAATCTCCCCTGGCATAATAAAGTTTACCCAGCAAATTGTATGTGCCCTGGATCTCTTTATAATTAACCGAACTGTAATACTTCAAAGCTGTCCTTGCTTCTACAAATGCACTATCTGGCTCGTTGGTTAGCTGATGAAGGTCTGCCAGAAAACGATAACATCTGGCCATTTCAACAACATGGCTTGTGCCCTGATAAGCCCTTATAGCAAACTGCAAATACTTGATGCGTTCAAGCATCGTCCTATTCATGAAATCGGTATTGTAATACTCAGACATCTCGTAATAAGCCTTACCAAGTAATGCCTTATTATCTCCCGCTTTAAGCTTTGCTATAATCTTGGTGAGCAATATTTTCCCAGTTGCGATATTCCCTCTTGCCTTGTATAAACAAGATTGAATTACTAAGATATTGTTTGTAAATAATGGCTTTTTGAGTGTTTCATTAAGTCGCTGCGCGCTAATGATATACGATTCTGCGACATTTAATTGCGCATCGGAGGCGTGGCGCTGGTGGATATTAAACTCAGCTAGTTTTAGTAAGGTATTAATACGATCAGTATCAGTGGTAGAATTGCTTAGCGATTGGGACAATGAATCTGCAACATGTTTGTTAACATCTTGCGCTTTTACAGATATAAATATAAATAACACAGCTATTTTAAATCCTGTCATCATACTGCAAAACCTGTAAAAGCCCTTATTCCAGATCTAATTTACTAAATAAAATCAGAATAAAACCATGAGCTAATGATCAGTAATTTAATTATTTAGCCAGCGTATTTAATTAATTGGTTTAGAGTAATTACGATCCTTCTTTTATCTATTACCCCCCGGTAATATCTTGAATTTAATCATTAGCAAAACGGCCATGGCAATTAATTGCTATGGCCGTTTTGTTTACGTTTAACCTTGATAATTATTAAGAAACAGATGGAAACCTCACACCTGTAGCCACCTCTGCCGAAGCCCAAAGTTTTTTGGCAACGCCCTCATCTAATGCGTTTGGAGTAATATCTGCTTTGGCCGGATAGCCGCGGTAACCACCATCGCGATCAGGGCCATAAAGCTCGCCACCTTTGGCATTGGCATCCACCGCGGCGTATAATGATGGCAAAGCACCTTGCCAAGGGTCCATTAGCTCGCCTACACGTTCAACTGCGGCGGCGTGTGCTTCTTCGCTCATGTGTCGTGCCAACTCGGTTTTGTTGGCACCAGGTTGTGCGGCAATGGATACGGTTTGCCCGTTTGTTGCTTCTATCCGGCGTTGTAGTTCAATTGAGAACAGCAGATCTGCCAATTTACTCTGGCAATACTCACGCATCGCGTCGTAAGATACTTCTGATTTAAGATTATCAAAATCAATAACGCCACGAAGATAAGCCAAGCTGCTTACTGTAACAATTCGCGACCCTGGCGTGCTATCTAACAAAGGGTACAGATGACCTGTAAGTGCAAAATGGCCTAAAAAGTTAACACCAAACTGCAGTTCGTAGCCTTCTGTAGTTTTAGAAGCCGGAGGTATCATCACACCTGCGTTATTGATTAGCAGATCGAGTTGTTGATGTTTTGCGATAAAGCTATCAGCAAATTGCTTTACAGCTACGAAACTTGATAAGTCGAGCAGGCCAGTTTCTAATGAACCTTTGCCACCCTGTTCTTTTAGTTTTACAAGTGCTTCTTCCGCGTTTTTTAAACTACGGCAAGCAAGTATTACATGTGCACCGGCTTCATATAAAGCTAATGAGGTTTCATAACCTATACCGGCATTAGCGCCAGTTACGATCGCCGTTTTACCGGTTTTATCTGGAATATTGTTTTTCGTCCACATGATAAATTAATTTATGGCACAAAGATCAGCAGATAGCGAAAGGCAACTATACCGATTCCAAATCAAAAAATACAAAAATCAATCAATTTGAGATTTTCTGAATTGATTGGGTGTTACCTTGGCGCGTGTTTTAAAAAAACTTGAGAAATGATTGGGCTCCTCAAAACCCAAACTCCAGGCAACTTCAGTAATACTCCAATTAGTACTTTTTAATAAGATCCGGGCTTCCTGCAAAATTCGCTCGTTAATTAACTGCGAGGTAGTTTGGCCGGTAATTTCTTTGAGCGCCTTATTTAAATGATTAACGTGTACATTTAATTGATTGGCAAATGCAGACGGCGTATTTAGTTGCATCACCTGGCTACTCAATTCAATGGGAAACTGGCGTTCGAGCAAATCGCTAAAAATAACGGTAATCCGCTCAGAAGCATTAGATCCAGCAGAAACCTGACCCGAGGCAGGCTGCATTTTTTGCGCACCATGTATAACCTCCATCAACAGGTTGCGTAACAGATCATATTTATAAACGTAGTCGCTCTGCAACTCATCAAACATCCTAATAAACAGCTCCGTATATCGTTTGGCCTCATCTGTAGCTAAAGGCATAACCGCCCCGGCAGCCGACTGAAAAACCGGGTAATCTTTAATATTACCAAACCTGCTAAAAAAGGCCTCAGTAAATATGCAGATGTAGCCGCTCTGCTCCTCGCTAATGCGTTCCCATAAATAGGGTAACATTGGGTTGGTAAAAACCAATATGGTGCCGTTCACCTCGATGCATTGATCGGCGTAGTGAATTTTACTGTGACCAATAACCAGGCTGATCTTAAAAAAATTACGGCGACTGTAGGTTACCTGCTTATGCTTAGGCAAAAGCATATCCTCAACCTTAAAAATATTGAAGTGGCCAATCTCATTTTTAACCGTTTCGGGTTCCTGGTTAATATGTTTATAAAAGGATTGGAATTCAACAATTTCGGCCATAATCAAAGATACAAAAATCAAATACGCAGATTGGCTCTACCCTGGTAAACTTTTGGTGTTTAATGCAAATCAATTTGCAAGCGACGATATTACTTCAAACAGCCCTCAGCATCACCTGGCCCTTCACATCATTTTTTAATTTGTAATTTTTTAAAAGGATTAATTAAGATAACTTTAGCGTGCTAAATTATACTAATTATAGAGTTAGCATTTAAACCCTATTAAACTGAAAATGAAGAAAGTAATTCTTGTAACCGGGGCATCATCCGGCTTAGGCCTGGCCACCGCAAATGCGTTAAGCGCACAGGGGTATACCGTTTATGGTACCAGCCGCGATGTTAAACGCATCCAAAACGTATCATTCAATCCCCTGCAAATGGACGTGACCGACGATGCCTCTGTAGCTGCAGGAATTGAAAAAATAATTAAAGCTGAAGGTAAAATTGATGTACTGGTAAATAATGCAGGCAATGGCATTACCGGGCCGCTTTATGCCATGCCCGTTGATGCTGCTAAAAAGCAATTCGAGGTAAACTTTTTTGGTGTGGTACGTGTTAGCAGCGCCGTTTTACCAGGAATGATCGATAAAAAACAAGGGCTCGTTATCAATATAGGCTCGTTAGCCGGTTTATTTGGCTTGCCTTATCAAGGCTTATATAGTGCATCTAAATTTGCAATAGAAGGCTACTCGCAAAGCTTACGCATGGAGTTACAAAATACAGGTGTTAAGGTTACTGTAATTAACCCCGGCGATTTTAAAACAGACTTTACCGGCAGTCGCGAAAAACTACCTTTCAACCTGCCTAATGAGCAATTGAAAAAAGAATTTGAAGCCGCTGTTGCCAGCATGGAAAAAGACGAAAGCATCGGTGCTGCCCCAGAGAAACTGGCGGCACAAATCGTTAAGATCGTAGGTAAATCGAAACCAGCGCATAGCTACCTGGTTGGTGCGCTTGGCCAAACCATTGTGCCTACACTTAAAGCCATTTTACCGGGCAACATCTTTGTAAAACTAATGAACGACCACTACGGTATTAAATAATTTTTATTGGGTGAGTAGTTGATTGAGCTAAACCAGCAAGACACTACTCCATCAAGCAACTGCTCAACCTATCATGACCGCTAAAAACGACAAAAAGACCATCTGGGCCTGGGCCATGTTCGATTGGGCAAATCAATCGTACAACATGGTAATTCTCTCCACCATATTCCCGGCTTATTATGTGGCCATTACCGCCAATAAGCCAAACGGTGATATGGTATCATTTTTCGGGCATCAGTATGTAAATACAGTTCTATCTAGCTATATACTGGGCTTATCCTACCTTATTATTGTAGTGATGCTGCCCATTTTAACTTCTATTGCCGACTATAAGGGGCATAAGAAATTATACATGCAACTGTTTACCTGGGTAGGCAGTTTGGCTTGCGCGGGGCTGTTCTTTTTCACCATGAAAACATTTGAGTTTAGTATGATCTGCTTCGGGTTGGCCTCTATTGGTTATTGCGGCGGCTTTGTATTCTACAATTCTTACCTGCCTCAAATTGCAACTCCAGACCAGCAGGATGCTGTAAGTGCTAAAGGCTTTATCTATGGTTTTGCCGGCAGTATTGTGGTACAAGTGCTTTGCTTTGTATTTGTGCTGTCGCCTGCAACGTTTGGTATCACTGATGATGTTGCCGCACGATTATCCTTTTTAGTGGTAGGCATCTGGTGGATCGGTTTCTCATTAATCCCTTTTTATCTGCTACCCAAAGGCCAACCAAACGCTGGTTCACACACAGATAGCGTATTAACCGGCGGTTTTAAAGAATTGGCTAAGGTTTGGAAAAAGGTAAAGCAATTGCCATTATTAAAACGCTTTTTGCCTGCGTTTTTCTTTTACTCTGTAGGCGTGCAAACTATCCTGCTAGTGGCAGCCAACTTTGGTGCTAAAGAGTTAAAAATGCCGGAAGAAAACCTCATCGCTATTATTCTTATTATCCAGGTGGTGGCTATTATTGGTGCGGCTATTACCGCTAAAATGTCTGCCAAATATGGTAATACCAAAGTACTTACTGCTATAGTAGCTATTTGGTGTTTAACATGCGCGGCGGTTTATTTTGTGGCCAACGCTCAACAATTTTATGTAGCCGCATTTGTAGTTGGCTTGGTGATGGGTGGGGTTCAATCATTGTCGCGTTCAACTTTCTCTAAATTTATCCCGCAAAACATTCCGGATACGGCCTCTTACTTTAGCTTTTACGATGTAACCGAGAAACTATCTATCGTTGTTGGTTTATTCACTTTCGGCTTTGTTGAAGCTGTGACTCACGAAATGCGCGACTCTGCATTAGTGCTTGACGCCTTTTTTGTGATCGGCTTTTTATTATTACTAGCCTTGGTAGTAGTTGAAACCAAAGTTAAATCGGCAGAAGTAGCTACGGCTTAACCAATATTAAAATCATACAAAAATGGCCGGTCATCTATAAATGACCGGCCATTTTTATTTATAAGTAAGTTAGAGATTTACTCTACAGGTTCGGCAACATTGCTTCCCCTGCCCTTGCTATCAAAAGCTTTGAATTTGATATTGCTGCCAGCATTGGTAACGCCATCAACATAAAGTTTACTTTTTACATTTGGCTCTTTACCATCAGTTGTGTAACGGATCGTTAAACCCGGGAACTGAATATTGGCAACGTATTTACCGTCCTGATTGATTACGCCTGGTTTCGGTATGCGATAGTTGTAACCGCCGTGATAATAATCCAGCCTCGGTAGTTCCCTTTTGCCTAAAATATTTACAAAGTTTGTCCAGGCCTGCTCATATTCTTGCTTACTTTTTGTGGTATCGCGTTCTGTAGCCCAATCCGGGTCTTTAGCCCAGGCGCGCTCCGCCAAACCCAATAGTGATGGAAATATCATATACTCCATACGGTTTGCATCATGGATATTCTCGCCCCATAACGCTCCTTGTAAGCCCAGGATATTAGTCTTCCCGTAATCTGTAAGGCGTTGTTTACCAATAAAAATGGCTTGGTTAACGGGCAGTCCGTTTTTATCAACCGTAGTATTCTTAAAATAATCGTAAGGGATAAAAGAGAAAGGCTTATCTATATCGATAAATGCGCCCCAGTAATAGCCCGGCTCATCAAATGATTTATAGTGAGCCATATCAAAATACAGGTGCGTTACCGAAGTTAAAACTACCTTATAACCGCCGTTGGCTAGCTTGTAAGCTAAGTCTTCTTGTCCGCCGCCCAAAGTATTGTTCCACACTTCTGTTTGGATGTGTTCCGGTTCAAAATCCGGATTAGGGATATAGGTTGGCACGCCGTCAATTGCAGTTTTACGCAAACCAATTTCTTCCCAGCCAGATAGGTATAAGCCTTTTGCTTTTAGCAATTGATTAACCCTTCCATAGAAATAATACCAAAGATCTCCTGTATTTTTAATCTCTGGGTGACTGGCTTTTAAAGTCAGATAAGCAGGCGATTTTTCCCAAACATGTGGTGGCACTTCATCGCCACCAAAGTTGATGGTTTTTAAAGGTGCACCAGCTTCTTTATACAAGCCCATCACATCTTCAATTACAGTTTCTACAAAGTTGTAGGTTGACGGCAGCGATACATCTATCACGTTATCTTTCCAATATTGAACTGAAGCATATTCTGACTGATCATTTAAATCGCGCAGCAAATATTTCTCTGCCTCTGCTTTTTTACCTGCAGCAATTAAGCGGGTGTAACGTGCGTCCATGGCTTTAATGGCAGAGCGCGCATGCCCGGGGCTTTCAATTTCAGGTATTACTGCAATATGGCGTTCTGTAGCATATTTTAATATTTCGATATAATCGGCGCGGGTATAGTACCCGCTGCCTGCCAGCTTACCGGTTTCTGGGCCTGACCCATGTGATGGCGGCAAATAGTGTTTGCTATCCAACGTGTGGCCGCGTTGCGAGGAAATCTCTGTTAACTCGGGCAATGATGGCAAAGCTATTCTCCAGCCTTCATCGTCCGTTAAGTGAAAGTGGAATATGTTGAGTTTATAAAGCGCCATTGCATCCAGCAACTTCAACACTTGTTCTTTGGTTTGGAAATCACGACCAACATCTAACAGGAAAGCACGATAACCGAAACGAGGTTCATCTTTTACCTCAACACAAGGCACTACGATGGATTTTTTATGTACTGCCCATGCGGTTGGTGGGATCAATGTTTTTAAAGATTGAATACCGTAAAATATACCCGCAGAGGTAGAAGCATTAATAGTAATAGCCTGCGGAGTAATGCTTAGTCCGTAACCTTCGTCACCCAGGTTAGAAACCATTTTCAGGTTGATACTACGGGCCGACTGCTGACTATTTAATTTAACACCGAGTGATATTAACTCTGCTGATAAATATCCAGCTTCGTTTTTAAATGCGGCGTCGGCCATAATATTTGTTTTATCATCAATTGTAAAAACGCCACCAGTTTCTTTATAGTCAACTGGGGTTGGGAAAACTTTGGTTAACTGTGCAGGAGGCACATCCTGTATAATTTTATTCTGCTGATAAATTACAGCCGGGGTATATAGGCCCGCATAATTTGGTTTAAATGGTTTAATGGTAAAATTGCCAATCGGGTAACCTTTCTCTGGCTGATTATCCCAAACCAAATAAAACCCATCGGGCGAATCTGAAAAGTTAACCACAGGTTCTTTACCGATAAAATCAATACGCGTACTATCGCCAGCTTTAATACCTGCGAAGTTACCATCTGGCGTCAGCGTAAATAAATCGCCATTGATGATATCTATTTTACCATTGTTAGTAACCGTTTGTTGTGCAATACCACGGGCCGAATTGAAATATAGTTTCCAACCAGTCGCCGGTAAGGTATTGTGACCGTGATTGGTTATAACCAACGCGTTTAGCGACTGCTGCTTGGTTTGATAGTCATTTTGAATGGCTTGCCAGCTGACCGAAAGATCGCGGGCGTTAAATTCAGGCTTGCTGTTTTGCGCCTGCACTGCATTAACGAGTACCACAAATGTGGCTATCAAAAAATATCGCATATCAGATTTTAGATTGGTTATGAACGACTAATTTAAAAAAATTTAGAATGTTTATAACACTTTATAAAATAATTTAAAAAGATTTTAGCTAATTGTTTACTTTTTTTACCTATTTCAACACCTGTAAAGCATCAGAACAATCGAAATAGTATATTTAGCCCTATTAACTCAACCCCTAATATGAATAAATACTTATCGCTGTTAGTAGTAACAGGTTGCCTGGCATTTAATGCGGTGGCTCAAAACGGACCGCCTCCTGGCGCTCCTCAATCCAAAAACACAATGCCGATTTCAAAGAGCCGCATTTTGGCTACAGATTCTTCGGTAGTTACCCATCACGAAGTAACCATTAAAGGTCAAAAAATCGCTTACACTGCCACCACAGGCACCATGCCTATCTGGGATGAAGAAGGCCGACCTGCAGCAGGTGTATTTTATACTTATTACGAGCGCGACGGTATTGCAGACCGCTCAACACGTCCATTAGTTATTTCTTTTAACGGTGGTCCCGGCACTCCTTCTGTTTGGATGGAGTTAGGCTATACAGGCCCACGTTTGCTTAATGCAGATGATGAAGGCTACCCAATTCAACCTTATGGCATCAAAGAAAATCCTAACTCGATACTGGATGTTGCTGATATTGTTTACGTAGACCCGGTTAACACTGGATACTCGCGCCCGGTTAGTAAGGATATTGCAACGACACAGTTCTTCGGTGTAAACCAGGATATTAAATACCTGGCCGAGTGGATCAATACCTTTGTAACCCGTAAAGATCGCTGGGCATCGCCTAAATTTTTAATTGGCGAAAGCTATGGTACCACCCGTGTATCTGGTTTAGCTTTGGAATTACAAGATGCACAATGGATGTATTTAAACGGTGTGATATTGGTATCGCCAACCGATTTGGGTATTGAGCGCAGCGGACCTGTTCAGTCGGCTTTAAAGCTGCCATATTTTACGGCTACGGCATGGTACCACGGCATGTTGCCTGCAGATTTGCAAAAGAAAGATTTAACCGAGGTTTTGCCTGAAGTTGAGAATTTCACGATCAACGAATTAATCCCGGCGATGTCTCGTGGTGGATTTATTGACGATGCAACCCGTAAAAAAATAGCAACCCAAATAGCCCGCTACAGCGGATTAAATGAAAAGGTGGTAACAGAAAGCAACCTTGATGTATCTTATGATTTGTTTTGGAAAGAATTACTTCGTGATAAAGGCTTTACAGTTGGCCGCTTAGATTCGCGTTATAAAGGTATTGACCGCCAAGCTGGTGGCACAAGCCCTGATTATAATGCCGAGCTGACCAGCTGGTTACATGAGTTTACCCCTGCCATTAACATTTATTTGCGCGATGAATTGAAATACAAAACCGACTTAAAATACAACATGTTCGGTTCTGTTTGGCCATGGGATGATAAGAACAACCATACCGGCGAAAACTTGCGCCAGGCCATTGCAGAGAACCCGTATTTGCACCTGTTAATCCAATCTGGCTATTATGATGGTGCCTGCGATTACTTCAATGCCAAATACAGCTTATGGCAACTAGACCCAAGCGGCCGTTTAAAAGATCGCCTGAAATGGGAAGGTTACAAAAGCGGACACATGTTATACCTGCGTAAAAACGATTTGGCAACTGCCACAGAAAATCTACGCACTTTTATTAAAGAATCGCTACCAAAACCTGGTCAGGCTGCTAAATATTAATTATTGATGCGATAATCGCTGTAGATATTAAATAAAATAGGCTGTCACGAAATGACAGCCTATTTTATTTTAAAGCCGAGATAGCCACATCTGCAATATCCTGAAGCGTCCTTCTATCACCCCCCGCTCCTCTGGCGGCCACTTTAATACCTGTAATATTAGCAAAAATGAACCGGGCCATCATACGGGGTTCTATAGTTGAAGATAGCTTACCGGATTGCTGACTTTCTCCGATCAGCTTAGTAAGTCCATCTTCTACACTCTTATTATTCTCATTTACAATAACACCAACTTCTGGGTCTATCCCCGCCAGTTCAACGGCAGTATTAACCATAAAGCAGCCTTTTAACAAAGCATCGCTAACACTTTCATTAATGAGGTTATCGAAGATCTGCTTAATTGTAACCGCGGCATCTTCGGCTTTGGCAAGCATAGCCAGCGTATTGTTTGTTTGCTTTTGCTGATATTGCCTTAGTGATTTAATAAACAGCGTTTTTTTATCTGTGTAGGTGTTATACAGGCTCGAACGGTTAATTTTAAGTTCATCAACCAAATCCTGGGCAGAGGTTGCATGATAGCCCTTCCGCCAAAATAGGTTCACTGCCTTTTCGAGCAATTCATCTTCATCAAAATCTTTTTTCCGCGCCATGTTCCCTATTTTACTACAGAAACAAATTTATGTATCTGTAAGTTTACCGCTGCTTTATTTTTCTAAAAAACAAAATTTCGGCGCCGCTAATAAATGAAGAATCATCTGATGCCAGGAATTTAACCGAATCAGGAGGGCATCACATTTGTCAATTTATTTACAACGGCTTGAATATATGGCCGTTAATAGGCTTAAAAACAAAGAGCAAGCGCCAGCAAAAATGGCACTTGCTCTTTTAAGGTTGGAAGGAAATTGTTTTAACTAAGATTTTTCGCCTGGGATGACGGATACAATTAGCGGCTGGCTCAAGCTTTGGCTGTGTTGCTATTTATCGGTAAAGAGTTGCGCTTTAACATTGTCTCTCTCCTTAACTGCCGGGCAACCCGTACCAGCCATAGCAAGACCAACAATAATAGAAAAATGGTAAAGCTTATAAATAGTAATACAGCCACATCTTTAAAGCTTTCTGCTAGCTGAACCACTTGCGCCATAGCCGGGTAATTTACCAATATCAAAAACAGCGCTATTGAACCAAACAGGTAATAAGACTTGATTTTCATATCGCATTGATTTTATGTTTACATCAAATAAAAGCACTTAATTAATATCTGGAGTTAGCGATTGCATAGGTTGGCTTCTCTAACTTCTTATCTTCAAAGACTGGCAGTGTAAAGTAGAAAACAGACCCACCTTCGCTACCTCGCTCTGCCCTAACAGAACCATCGTGATCCTGGATTATTTTTTCAACGAGATACAGCCCAAGTCCTTTACTGTTTTTCTGCCTCACGGCCTTTTGGTCGCAGCGATAAAATTTTTGAAACACCTGTTGCTCCTGTCCGCATGGTATACTGATTCCCTGATCATGTACCGATACCTCAATCTGGTCATTTACAAATGATGTTTTTACTTTGATGTGCGAGCACGTTGGCGAAAAGTTCACTGCATTGGTAATGTAGTTGATCAGCACCTGAATAATCTGGTACTTATCAGCCCTAACATATACCGGCTCGGACAAATCTCTGTAAAACCGATAACTGGAGTGAATCGTTTTCATCTCTCCTACCACAATATCAATCAATTCGTGAATATCAAATACTGTAAGGTTTAACTGGCGAACCCGCTGGTCATCCTGAGATGAATTGAGGTATTCTTCCATCACCTTAGTCATACTATCAATATACAGATCAACATTGGTAAGCAACTTCACCGGGTTCTTGTTTAGCGTTCCCGATAGTTGATTGATGAGCATTTGGATATTTAGCTTAATAATAGTTAAGGGTGCACGTAACTCATGATTCACAATGGCCAGGCTCATGCTCTCTTCTGTAACCTTTTGGGTCATATCTTCAATAACGCCAATCATTTGCTCTGCCTTGCCCCAGCGTCGATAGTATAGAATACCGGTTATCCGTATCCATTTCACCTTACCTTTAGGCGTTACCAATTTAACCTGCTTTTCAAAGTTTGCCCCATTAAGGCATGCCTGTTGCACCTCAAATATGATGCTTCGGCGCTGCGTTGGGGGCATCAACTTTAAAATAGCCCATAAACCATTTTCTTTGGTACGGGGCAACTCAAGCATTTTGCGCACGCGCGAACAAAATGTTAATTTGTTAGTCCCTAACATTAATTTCCAATACCCCACGTAAGTCCCCTCACCGGTGTATTCGGGCAGTATCCCAGATTTGTTGATCCTAGTTGGGCCTTGCTTTTTATTTGACAACCATTTCTCTTGCATAATCACAAACCTTCAGTAGCTAATCTCTTTGTTAATTGTGGCATTCTATAAGTGTTTAATGTAATGAGGTAATGCCCGTTTATACATTTATATGTGAGTAAAAGCAGAACCTGTATAATAATAATTGGAATGGGCAGGATCAAAAACGACGCTTGGGGGATACTCAATACCACAACAAATAAATCGGCAACTAAAAACCCCAGAGCGAGTTGATTGATGTTAACTTTCGCGGGTGTTAATATGATTATAGCTGCCACATATTTAATGAGCAATAAGATTTGGAGCGTAATAAAAGCAATGGTTGTTTGATCTGAAACGCCGAATAGTTCGAATTTAAATTTCTGGCTCAGGCCTATAGAAACAAGCATTATAACGCTTGTGAGGATGGTCATTGAAAAATTATTGATCTTCTTCATTTCCGTTAAGTTGAATATTACTTTATAATCTGTCCGTTTTACAGATGTAAAGTTCATGCACTAATCAACGGTTATCAATGTATCAATTAAGGTTTCCATCGTATAAATTATCTATTTGATGAAAATATGATTAGTAAAACGAGGGCTTGATAAAGGCGTATACGGCTACCGGCATAGGGCAATTTTGATCAGTTTTTGCTGCCAGATACTACGCTCACTTGTTATCGATTTAAAAACATCATCTAAAAGTTGCTTCTGTTGTAATTTAGACTCGATACTATTTTGATCCTAATACTGTTTTTATTTTGCCTTTTGCAGAATGTTTTTCTGAAAATTGGGTGACAGGGAATGCTGATGACGTTTCTTTTTTCGTTTTCTCTTTTCTGAATCGCTTTAACTAATTCGCTTTTCATGACAATAACAATAAGGTGGTAGAGTTACGAAATAGAAGGGTAATTTTCTGGTCTCATAAATATACGATATTTCGTCTTGATATCATAAATGATGATATTTCGTCATTTATAGAACACCAAAAATAACATAAAAAGCTAAATACCAAACACTTAAAAATTAGGCACGAATTTAGAACTGTGTATGTTGCATTAAAATGTAATCTAAAACGACATGGAGCATCTTCACAATTTTTCCAGACCAGCTCGCAGCAGCTTTACAGAGAACAATTCATTTAGCCTAAGCACTATAAACCCATTGTGTAACAACACACAAATAGATGAGCCTAGCGACTTAAATAACCAGTTCGTTATTATTTGGGTAGTTAAAGGAAGCGGGGACTACTGGGCGGACCATCGACCGTGTGACGTTGAAAACAATTGCCTCCTTTTTATAAAGCCAGGCCAGTTTCATACAGTGCAATTAGATAATGCGGTAGAAGGTTATATATTCTCATTTTGCAAATCGTTTTTAGGTATTGAAGACCATGACTCTGAATCACTGCTTCGAAGCCTTTCGCAAATGTTTACCCTACAATATCTTTTACTTGGATTCGATGCCATGATAGAAATGCAGGATATTACACGACAAATTGTGAAGGAATATAATGACCATAACTTGTACAGATCAGAAATATTAAGACGCTACTTCAAAATTTTCCTGATTCACCTGAGCAGGCAATTTGCAGTGCCGAAGCCAGTAGCCAAGCCATCGCGCAATGTAGATCTTTTACAAAACTTCGTCTCACTGCTCGAGCAAAATTTCAGGAATCAAAAAATGGTAGCAGATTATGCAGATCGTTTAGCCGTAACTCCAAACTACCTAAATGAGGTAATTAAAAAAATAACAGGGTACCCGGCAGGTTATCATATAAGGCAGCGGGTGGCCCTAGAAGCCAAAAGAAAAGCAGCTAACTCTGATGTTGGTATGAAAGAAGTTGCCTACGATCTTGGGTTTTTCGACCTTGCGCATTTCAGTAAATTTTTTAAAAACACCACCGGTATGAGTTTTTCTGACTTTAAAAAAAACGGAATAGGATTTTCTACAGGCTCGCTGTTAGTAAACTAACAATTACAAATAAACGGCTACCTGGGTTAGCAACAAACTGCCCGCACTATCTGCAAATACAGATTACGTGAATGGTGCCCTAAAGCCTGAGAATATAGCCATACACAAAGCAAAAGTGAGCGTTAAAAGAAAACTAAAATTTCGATCTAAAATAGCTGTCGTGCAACGCGAATGTGAAACCAGTCAATAGCTACCCAATATAAAAATACGACAGAAGATTTGAACAAATCATGAGCTAAAAACGCTTGATAAAATCACTAACAGATTTGTCAGCTTTATATCACCTTAATTGTTACAAATAGCAATTTTAGATATCAAATAACACAAAACATTGTTTTACTATACATATCTGATTGATTTACTGATTTATATGCTTTTAAGTGATAAAAAAGGACTTTTGTAGCAAACCTATGATATCAAGTCTGCGTTAAACCCACACAATTTTAACGATATATACTACGTTTAAATGGGACTATATCTACAACATCTATGAATTATTTTCCTGACCCAAAACATCTGTTAGGATTGCTTCAAGAGTTATTGGAGCGGATCAAAAATTTGAGCTCTTATGCCTATAGCGAAAGCAACGCATTTGCCTTAAATGTATTGAACAGAAAACGCCACGAATTAATAAAAGCACTTGATCTGCTAGGTTGGAGCAATGATGATGAGATCGTTATTCAGCAATCGAGTACAGACAACGCCATATTGCTTTGCTACCGGCAAAAAAGACATAGCCATGTAGATCGTTCTATTGCAGATTTCTACAAACAGGGCATCAATGGGCTACAAAGAGAAGTGGAAACTTTTATTGAAGTGGTAAGCCGTTTTTTAAGAAAAGAAAAAAGCGCTTAATTCTTTTAAGAATCTATTTAAAGGGCGTGTGGATATAATTAAAATATCAACACGCCTTTTTAGTTTTATCAACTTACATACCAACTTATTTCCCTTCTCGATGCAAGAATTGCGAAGGCTGACCTCAGTCCTTTTCGGGACTAATGTTGCAGATTGAAGTAAAGGACGGCCTTAGTTGCTTCGTTAAACGCCGCACTGGCGACATGCATCTGATCAACGTTAAACGTTTGTACAATCCAGTTTTTATCGGTAAGCGTTGAGCCAACAACGTTTACTCCGTCTGTACAGGGTACGCTTTGCAGCGGGCTATTTAACCCTGTGGATATTGCCTTTAGGATAGCCTCTTTTCTGGTCCAGCAAGTGAAAAAAGATTGGGCTGAGTCTACAGACGATGTAATTAAATCAGCTTCTTTTTTGTTAAAGTAATTATTTACTATATCAGTATAAGTAAACTGATTATTAATAAATTCAATGTCTACACCTAAATCAAATCTAGATATACCGATAAGGCCATAATTGCCCGAGTGAGACACATTAAAGCATAGCCATTTGTTGACACCAGCCAATTGCGGTTTTTTATTCTTGCCAGCTTCGAACACGATATTTTCAGCGGCGATTTGCAGGTACTTAGAGAGAATAATCCTTAAAGCAGCGAGGGTAATAATATACCGATGCTTGTCTTCGGTTTTGAAAAAGCGACTGGCTTTTTCAGACTCTACGCTATTAAGCAGATGTTCGTATTTGCCAATAAGGCTGTCATCAGCCACATTATTTACGCGCCATATATGTACATCATTTTGTTGTAGATTAAGTGGCTCCGGATGTGCGGTCCAGTTTACATCTGCTATTCTCTGGCAGGTAATTTTGCCAGCCATTATTTGGTAGCTTCGTTTAAAGCCTCCTGCAGCATTTCGGCAAATATCTTGTTATTAGAGGCGTCAAACATCTGCTTATGATCGCCCGGCACTTCATAGGTTTTTATTCCTTTAAGGGCAAATGGTTTCCATCCCAAATACTTTTGATCGCGCACATAATAGGCACGCACCTTGGCCTTAAAAACCGTGATCACACCATCATAGGGCAAAAGTTTATATTGATTTAAGCCGGCTTCCATCCTGTTGTAGATTTCTTTAGCCAACGGAGATACCAGTTCGCTTTCCTCGGGCGATGTCATTCCCAATACATGCCTTACTTTATTTTTTACGATGATGTGTTGGTACTTAAGCGTCAACCTAAAATTGGTGAGCAATGAGTAAATAACAAACCAAAGTTTCGCCACCTGTCTGCCTAATTTCTTGAACAGTTTAACATACCATGCCTCGTTAAAAACGTTAACGTCTGCGTAAGAATCAATCATGGCCAACATTTTTACATCGCGGCCCGATTGAGTTAACTGTTCTGCCATCTCTATGGCTATAATGCCGCCCAGCGAATAACCCGCTAAGGCAACAGGCCCGTCTGCACTTACCGTTAATATTTCGCTGATATAGTATCTGGCTAAAGATTTAACGTCGTCAGCAGGTTCATCAACACCGTTAAGGCCTTTGGCTTGCAGGGCATAAATTGGTTGTTCAACATCTACCGTTGTGGCTAAAAAATTAAACATTAGCACGTTTAAACCGGCACCATGTATAATAAATACCGGCATTTTGTTACCGGTTGGCTTTATTGCCACCAATGAACCCTGCACCTGTTTATTCTGTTGCAAGCGCTCGGCGAGTTTCTCTACCGTTGGGTGGGCAAACAAAACCGCCAGTGGCACATATTTACCGGTCCGTTTCTCAACTTCAGCCATCATTTGGGCGGCAATTAATGAGTGGCCACCAAGTTCAAAAAAGTTATCGTAAATGCCCACTTTGTCGATGCCCATTAAATCGGCCCAAATATCTGCTAACTCTTGCTCTACCTTGTTACGGGGAGCAACATAAGCATCAATTGATTTATTAATAAGATCTGTACGGTTGGCCAGTGACTTACGATCAACCTTACCATTTGGCGTCAATGGAAATTCTGCAATAATATGTAGCTCCGACGGGATCATGTGAGCAGGGAGCCAGCTTTTAAGCTTTGTTTTCCAATATTGAACAAGCGCCATATGTTGTTCGCCATCGGCTGTAGTAGTTACGTACCCCACCAAGCGTTGCAAACCATCGGTAGCGGTAATACCTAATACAACAGCTCCGCTTACATCGCTTAGCTGCATTAGCTGTTGTTCAATCTCTCCAGCCTCTATCCGATAGCCCCTGATCTTAATTTGCTGATCGGCACGACCAAGACAAATCAAATCGCCCTGCTCATTAAACTTACCCAAATCGCCGGTTAGGTAAATGGGTGTATCGCTTAATAACTTGTTCGTTATAAATTTTGAAGCCGTTAACTCAGGTTGATGGTAATAACCAATAGCAACACCGTCGCCACCAATGGCTATTTCGCCAATAGCACCATCGGCAACCGGCCTGCCGTAATCGTCCAGAATATAGACCTGCGTATTAGCTATCGGAGCGCCAACCGCAATCAGATCTTCATTTTTAGACATTTGCTTAGTGGTAGACCAGATGGTGGTTTCGGTTGGGCCATACATATTCCAAACCTCTTTACTTTTGGCCACAAGTTGATTGGCCAGCGTTTTGGTAAGCGCCTCGCCCCCGCACAACACCTTCAGGTTTCTTGTTTGCGACCAACCAGCATCTATCATCATTTTCCACGTTGCCGGCGTAGCCTGCATCATCGTGATTTGCTCGGCATAAATGGTTTGTAGCAATGCCCGGCCATCTTTTGCGGTATCGGTATCTGCTAACACCAAACTTGCACCTGTAATTAAGGGCAAATAAATTTCCAACCCCGCAATATCAAAAGATATAGTAGTTACCGCCAGTAGTTTATCATCAACCTTTATGCCCGGTTCTTTTTGCATACTGCATAAAAAATTCACCAGGCTATAATGCGCTATAGCAACCCCCTTAGGCTTCCCGGTTGAGCCAGATGTGTAAATAAGATAGGCCAGATCTTTACCGCCTACTACCGGTAGTTTAATATTTTCGGCTACCGTATTCCTTACATTTTCAATAAATAGTTTTGTAATTTCCGTCGGGATCAACTCGTCATATTTAGACGAAGTAAGCAGGATTTTAGCTTCAGAATCCTGCAACATATACACCAAACGCTCCTGCGGGTAAGTAACATCAAGTGGCACATAAGCCGCACCCGCTTTTAATATGGCTAACAAAGCGATAACCATATCGATAGATCTATCTATTGCTAAGCCCACCCTATCGCCAGGCGTAATATTATTATCGATAAGTACCTGTGCCAAATTATTCGCTTTGGCAACTAAATCACGATAGGTAATACCCATTTGCTGCGAACGAACGGCTATTTTTTGAGGAAACTTATTTGCTACATCATCTATCAATTGATGTACAGGTATTAAAGAAGGATAAGCTATTGTTGTATTATTACGCTGTTTAAGGCGAATGCACAATTGCTCATTATCCATCAGCAAAATATCTTTTAATTGAACATCTGGATTGTCTGCGACAGTTTTAAGCAGATACTCGAAGCCGCCCATCATCCGCTCAACGGTCTCTGATTTAAATAACTGCGTATTGTACGACCATTCTAACTGCAATCCATCCTCGGCGTCAGCAATATTTACAAAAAGCTCAAAGGTTTCATATGCACGGGGATTATAGGTAAGCTTATAACGGAGCGATCCAAAATCTACACCATTATCCATACCCATATCAACGTTGAAAACTACGGGTATAAGCGGTACTCTTGATGGGTCGCGTTTAATGCTCAATTTTTTGAGCAAACTGCCGAAAGTTAAATTTTGATGTTCAAATGCATCCAAAACCGCAGACTTACGAGTTTTGAGGTAGCCGGCAAACGTTTGGTTGGCCTCAGGCCTGCTTCGCAATGGCAGCAAATTGACACCATGCCCCACCAGATCATAATTGCCGGAAGCTGATTGCCCGGCAGCAGGAAGCCCCAACACAATATCCGGCTGATTGGTTAATCTATATAGATAAATTTCGAACGCGGCTACCATGGTAACTACAAAGCTGCAACCGTTTGCCGTGCCTATTTTCTTAACGGCAGATACCAGGTCTTTGCTTAGCAGATAATCATTACGTTTACTTTTATAGGTACGAAGCTGAGGGCGTTCAAAATCTGTAGGTAAATTTAAAACCGGAACATCGTTTTTAAATTGATTTACCCAATATTGATCAACCCCTATTTGCGCGCGCGTATTAATGTGCTTCAATTGCTCAACTGCGTATTGAGTAAACAATGGAGCAACGGGCAGGTCTGCCTTCATGCCTAATTGGTTGGCACGGTAAAGCGTGCTTAAGTCGCGAATAATAATCCCAAGCGACCATCCATCACAAACAATATGGTGGGCAGAAAATACGAGATAATGTTTTTGTACCGATTGTTTAAACAGCGCAATCCTAAATAAAGGGCCGCTCAGCAAATCAAAAGATTGGTTCGCGTCTTTCTTTAAGTAATCGTCAATATATTCCTGTTGATCAGACTCTTTTAATGCAGATAAATCATTATATTTTACCTTAGCTGGTACAGATTTAAAGACACATAATTGTTTACCATCGGCGCTAAATACAGTGCGTAAAGCTTCGTGCCGCTCTACTACATTGTATAGTGATCTGATCATAGCATCATCATCCAAATCGCCAAACAGATCAAGCGAAACAGACTCGTTGTAAGCCCGACTGGCATCTTCGCCACCTATCATAAACGAAGTCCATATCTCTAACTGGGCTTCTGTAGCCGGGGCAACCCTTACAATTTCGGGGCCCGCAAAAGGATTAAAATCTACCTGACTAAAACTATAAGATTCCCTCATTTACTTCGTTCAATTTTTAGATAAGCATTTACGTTTTCCGGGTCGGGGATAAACCAGCCGGGGTTGCCGTCTTTATCCCTTCCTAATTTTGCCCCTGTCACTGGCGCTTCTTCCTCAGTTAAAACAAAATCGTCCAGGTGGAAACCGTTTTCAAAAATTTGAGCATCTATTAGCTCTATAGCACTTTCCTTAAAACACTTAATTATAAAATCAATATCTTCTTTGGTATGCGCTTCGGTTAAAAAGCATGGAAAGCCATCCGATATATGCACACCTTTATAACGCATCAGCGTAAACAGCAATTCGCCATAAGGTATCTCTTCATCAAATTTCAGTTTCCATAAAGAACCGAAATGTACGGCATGCAAGGGCAAATTATATTTTTCACACAGCCCGTTTAATTGACCTGCCAGGTAAGTGGTGTTATCATTGAGCATACGCTGCAAACCTGGCCCTTCGGCTTTCATATAAAGTAACGATGCCTTGGCAGCAGCTAACGCCAATGGATGGCGTACAAAAGTGCCAGCAAAATAAGTAACTCCGGCTTGGGGCACAGACTCATCACCAAATTGCCAGAAACCACCATCCAACGCATCCATTACAAAGCTTTTACCCGCAATGGCACCTATTGGCATGCCACCACCTATTACTTTGCCATACGTAGCCAAATCTGCCTTTACACCAAACATGGCCTGCGCACCGCCAGGGTGAGCCCGGAAACCTGTGATCACTTCGTCAAATACCAGCACTACGCCTGTATCCTGCGTTACTGTTCTTAAGTTTCTTAAAAATTCAATGGGTTGAAACTCTGGTCTTCGGCTTTGAACGGGTTCTACCAATACTGCTGCAATTTCTGCAGCACGTTCTTTTATTATTCTTAAACTCTCATCTGTACCGTAATCAAGTATCAGCATATTTTGCACAGCCTCGGGCATAATGCCTGGGGCGGCTGGAAAAGATTTTAGCTTTTTAGTACCGCGTACAATCACTTCATCTACAATACCATGGTACGAGCCTGTGAAGGCAACAATTAATGAGCGCCCTGTAACTGTACGCGCAATGCGCATAGCCCCCAATACAGCTTCAGAGCCGGTATTGCACAAAGCGGACCTATCAAAGTCCGTAAATTCGCAAATAAGATTGCAAACTTCGCCTGCCAATACATGTTGGGGGCCAATTTCGTAACCTTTTTCTATTTGCGCTAAAATGGCATTTTTGGTAACATCAGGCTGATAACCGAACATGTTAGAACCGAAACCATTTAAGGCATCCACATACTCGTTACCGTTGATATCCCATAGTCGGCTGCCTTTTGAGCGATCAACTACGATAGAATAGGTAAGCTCTTTAGTTTGCGGTTTAAAGCCCGATACCACCCGCGGATCGGCCATGTAGGCGCGGTGTTGCTGGGTGTAGCTTTTACTACCTGCAGTTTTTTGATTGTATGTAGTGATAAGTTTGGCTAAAAAGGCCGCCTGTTTGGCATTAAGTTCTGTTGATTTCCTTTCGATCCGTGCTGTTGCGCCGAAAGGTTTTTTTAGCTCGATAACTTCCTCCGGCAAAATATCTGGTCCAACTTCTGATGCTGGGGTTGGGTGGAATGTAGTTACCGGCTGAGTGTTTGCAATTGGTTGCCCACTTTGCATTAAAGACACCTGCTTTGATAAGATCTCTAATTGCTGCGCGATTAAACCTAAAGCAGAGTTATCTGCCGGCTTATTTGTTTGCGAAGGGTAAGCCTGCGGCGAAGCATAAACCACTTGCGGCGTGCTGACAGCAGGCTGAGCAGGTAGGTTTTGACCTAAATAAGCCGACAGCAAATCTAAATTATGTAAACCATCATTCAATTGCCTAAAAGTTAATGGCTGACCGAACTCCTTTTTTAATGTTAGCGTTAATTGTGTAAGCAACAACGAATCCATACCCATTTCTATGAAACTGGTTTCGGAGTCAATAACACTGGTATCAATACCCGATGCATCTTCCAAAATTTGTTTTAACCGGTTTATTAGGTTCGTTTGTTCCATAGCTGAGTTTGGCGCTGTAGCCGCTTCGTTATTTTCTATATCAATTAAAGGGTTATCTTGTTGGGTATATTGTATACCTACGAGATTTTGTGGTGTAACAGGTGGATCAACCCAATATCGCTTTCTATCGAATGCATAAGCGGGCAATTCTACCCGGTTACGATTTTGCCCGGCATAAAACGCCTGCCAATTTGGATTAACACCATTAAGCCATAACTGACCTAATGCTTTAAGTATCGACTGATAATCACCCTGACTTTGAGCTGTATTATCTAGGCTCGTTATCGCTGTTACTTTTTTAGTTTTTATACTTTGCCGGGCATGTGCGGTGGTAACTCCCCCTACCCCAACTTCTAACATCAAGCGCGATTCATCATCTTGCAAAGTGACGACCGCATCTGCGAACCGAACTGTTTGACGCAGTTGCTGTACCCAATATTCGGGGCTGGTGGCTTCGGCGTCTTTGATCCAGTTACCCGTTACGGTAGATACCATTGGTACCCGAGGAGCGTTTAACTTAATAGACCGCAAAACTTCGCGCAGCGGCTTAATGATCGGATCGAGCATGGCCGAATGGAAGGCATGGCTGGTGTTGAGTACTTTGGCAGCAATGTTATTTTCGGCAAAGATATCGGCTAGTTTACTGATCACGTCAACCGGGCCAGAGAGTACACAGGTACCACTACTATTTACACCTGCAACATCTGCTCCAGGAATTAACCATTGCTGAATGTCAACTTCATTTAATCGTACCGCCAGCATATTGCCCGGTGGCAAGGTGCTCATTAAGCGGCTTCGCGCGGCAACAAATTTCAGGGCATTGTTTAAACTGAAGATCCCTGCCAAGTGACCTGCTACCAACTCACCTATGCTATGCCCTACCAATGCATTAGGCATTATACCCCAACTCATCCACAATTTGGCCATTGCATACTGTGTGGTAAAAATGGCGGGTTGGGTGTAAAGCGTATTACTTAATTGGGCTTCTGCCTGTTCGTCGGCTAATACTGGGTATATGATTGATAAAATATCTATCCCAGTTTCGGCCTTTAATATTTCGGCGCATTCATCAGCAGCTTGTTTAAAAACAATTTCGTGCTGATAAAGATCGCGGCACATATTCACATAGCGCGAATCTTGCCCCGGAAACATGAACGCAATTTCTTTAATACTTTCTGTTAAATTTTTAGTGTTTGATGCCGTGCTTTTTAGCAAATCAAATAATTGTTGCTGATCCGCAACTACAATAAAACGTCTGTAATTAAAATCCTGACGCGTGGTTTGTAAACTAAAAGCAACATCTGCCAATTCAATAGTTTTACGCTGAAGGCTATCGGCCAATTTCTCACCATAAATATCCAGGCTGGCTTGCGTTTTAGCCGACCACGTGATGAGCTGCAACGGCCTACCGGGAGTTGATTCGGAAATTTGATTCTCAAATTCTTCAACCACCACATGCACATTAGTCCCTCCAACCCCAAACGAACTTACACCGGCAATACGCTTGCCTTCGGGTTGCCAATCGGTTAGTTTATCGTTCACATAAAACGGACTATTACCAAAATCTATATTTTGATTAAGACTGTTATAATTGATAGATGCCGGCAATTGCTTGTAACGCATAGCCAACAAAGTTTTAATTAAACCTGCCACCCCCGCCGCGGCAGTAAGATGCCCCATATTACTTTTGATAGACCCAATAGCGCAGGTAGACTGGCCTGTCTGAATATTAAAGGCCGCTTTCAATCCTTCAATCTCAATCGGATCACCAATTGGGGTAGCTGTACCATGGGCTTCTACGTAAGTTATTGCAGCTGGATCAACTCCCGCGTCTGCAATGGCTGTGGCAATAGCAGATGCCTGGCCAATAATACTTGGTGCAAAGAAATTCCCTTTAGCACCGCCATCGTTATTTACACCAACGCCTTTAATTACACCGTAGATGTAGTCGCCGTCGCGTTTAGCATCTTCTAATGATTTTAACAGGACGACGCCTGCCCCATCACTAAATACTGTTCCCTTCGACTCTGCATCGAAAGGCCGGCAATGGCCATCGGGACTTAGCATCGCCCCTTCTTTATATTGATAACCACTGTTAATTGGCGAGGTTATGGACACACCGCCAGCTATTGCAACATCGCATTTGCCTGCGCGGATACTCTCTACCGCCTGGGCAACGGCCAACAAGGATGTTGAACAGGCTGCATGCACACTAATGGCGGGGCCTTTTAAATCGAGCGCGTAGGCGGTGCGTGTCGCGATGTAATCTTTCTCGTTCACAGCCATAGCCTGAAACCCACCAACGTTCTCGACCAAATGCTGATTAGGCCATACGTTGTTTGGGTAATAGGTGTTGTTACCTGTACCTGCAAAAACACCAACCAATCCTTCGTAATGTTGTGGCAGATGACCTACGCTTTCTAATACTTCCCATGCAATTTCCAGAAACACGCGGTGCTGCGGGTCCATCAATTCGGCAACTTTGGGATTGATGTTAAAGAAAGCCGCATCAAATTCATCGGCACGGTTTACTATACCCCGAGCCCGCACATAATCTGGGTCATTTTTAATGGCTGATGGGATATGTGCACTCAGTTCTTCTTTAGCGAAAAACTTGATCGTCTCCCTACCCTCTTTCAAAACATCCCACAACTCATCTATCGTATCCGCCCCTGGAAACCTGCCCGACATGCCAATAACAGCTACATGTTTATTAGGCTCATGTTCTCTTTGCTTAGGAAGCTGCAGTTCGGGCCGCTCTTTCCCATTCAGAAAACCTACAATGCCGCTGATAGTTGGGTATTGATACAACTTGATAATGGGCAACCGATAATCCCAGGTTTGTTTAAGGGTGGTTACGGCTTTCATGGCCAGTAGCGAGTTACCGCCCAGTTCGAAGAAATTGTCGTCTATACCAATATCGTCTATGTTAACGATATCTGTCCAAATTGCAGCAATCCGTTTTTCAATTACTGTTATAGGCGCTTTATAGCGCACAGCCAGTTCAGGACGTTTTAGTTCGGGTTTGGGTAAAGCTTTGGCATCTATTTTACCGCTTGGAGTCATTGGTAGCTCATCCAACCATGTAAAAGCCGATGGCACCATATAATCGGGCAATAGCGCCATTAATAAATTACGAATATTAGTGGTATTCGTATTGCCGTCAGCCGAGATTAAATAGGCAGCCAAATACTTTTCAACCCTTCGGCGGTCATTCCGCGCAATTACAACAGCCTGTTTAATGTGGGGCAATTGGTTTAGGGCAACTTCAATCTCACCCAATTCAATGCGGTAACCGCGTATTTTAACCTGGCTATCTTCACGACCCAGAAACTCAATATTGCCGTCTTCCTGTATCCGTGCCAAATCGCCGGTACAATAAATCCTAATGCCGCCTTTAGTTGGATGCTTCCAGTGGATAAACTTTTCGGCAGTTAAATCTGGCCTGTTTAAATAACCTTCGGCAAGGCTTAGCCCTGCTATGCATAGTTCGCCGGTTTGGCCGTTGGGTAATAGGTTTAGATGACTATCTAAAATATAAATAGCCGTATTATCAATAGCCTTGCCAATGCTTGGCAAGTCGGGCCATAGGCCGCTATTTCCACTTAAAACTAATTCTGTAACTACGTGACACTCTGTGGGCCCATATTGGTTATGCAGTTTACTGCCTTTTATTGCATTAAAAAAAATCGTCACATCCGGCGTAACTTTCAATTGTTCACCGGCAGTAATCACCTCTTTTAAACTTTGGGGATAGCTATTGACCTGCGCGGCAGCAGCAGTTAAATATTGTAATGCTACAAAAGGCAAAAACAGCCTGTTAATTTGATTTTTTTCGATGTAGCCCAACAAAGCATCATGGTCATACTTAAGTGTTTCGTCCATCAATACCAGCGTACCGCCTGTGGTTAACGTAGCAAATATCTCTTGAAAAGATACATCAAAGCTCAATGGTGCAAACTGTAATGTATTGGTGCCAATGGTTGCTATACTATTTTTTTGTTGCCATTGCAGCAGGTTTACTAAAGCACTATGCCCCATGCAAACGCCCTTAGGCTTACCGGTAGAGCCCGAAGTGTATAGCACATATGCCATTGATTGCTGTACAGATTTGGCTTCCTGACTATCAACAGAAAACTCACACTTTAGCCCCAAACTTTTAAAAAGAGGTTGCTCTTCTATGGGTGCCAGGCAAAATTCGATGCCGGAGTCGGCCACAATCTGCTGCAAGCGGGCTGGCGGTAAATGTGTATCAAGCGGTAGATAAGCTTTGCCGGATTTTAAAATGGCCAATACCCCTACAATAGTATCAATACCCCTTGTGGTACTAATGCCTACGATATTCGCGCTTGGTTGCGCTTGCGCAATGCGCATAGCTAGCGCGTTCGCTTGCTTATTTAGTTCTTCGTAGCTAAGCGATTTTTCATTGTATCTTAACGCGGTTAAGTGTGGGGTGGCTCTTACCTGCGCATCGAACAATTGGTTAACAAAAACAGGTTGATCTAAGCCAGCCAGAGTCCCATCGAAACCTGTGTTCATAATTATATTAGGATACGGAAATATTTACTAAAATAGATTGAAACTAATGTCCAATCAATAACTCATTAAAGGTATTTATCCAAATTAGTACTTTTTAGTCATTTTTTTAACAAAATTCCTATTCATTTTACGAGTACCAATCCATTGTGTCTGATAGACACAAAGTTAAAATAACAGAGGTTAAATATAATTTGTATTAGCAACAGCTCCGTTTCTATAACCGAAAAGTTACAGTAAAATAAGTCCTGTTTTAAGACAGTTGTGGGATGATGGCTTATCTCAGGATAGACAAACTATTTTCTGGGTAAGTCCCGGGTCCAATATCAATCCTAAAGTCTTTTTTCCATTCGTCTTTTTGTCCATAATCATTTTAAGCTGTATCTTGTGGCTTTACCTGCAAATACCAAAAACACTACTATGGAACCAATGACCACACTTTCGGAAATCATCAATAAATTAAAAGATGAAGGTTATACCGAAGATTTTAACTTAAAAGACGATTGCATTCAATGTGAAGATCTTAAATTACATCCCGAGCATTTTGTGGTAGACAGGCATTTCCGTTTCGAAGGCGAATCTAACCCTGATGATGAGGCCGTAGTTTACGCCATATCATCCGTAGATGGCAAAACCAAAGGTGTACTGGTAAACGGCTACGGTATGTACAGCGACCAGTTAACCGACGATATGGTTAAAGCTCTTAAAGATCGCAAAGATCTATAAGTCACATAATATCTTTTACCATGGCAGAAGATACAAGCAACCGCGAAATTATAAGCACAAGGGTAATGAATTACTCTTGCGAACAAATATTTAACGCATGGATTAATCCCGACCAGCTTAAAAACTGGTGGGGACCAACCGGATTTACCAATACCTTCCACCAGTTTAGCGCCACACCCGGCGGCCAGTGGAACTATACCATGCACAGCCCCGAAGGTATTGATTACGAGAACGAAAGCGTTATTGTGGATATAACGTCGCCTACTCAAGTCATCATTGATCATACCAGTAAACCTGAATTTCGCCTCGTTGGCAGTTTCGAAGCCATTGATGCTAACCATACCCTGGTTACCTTTAAACAGATATTTACCACGGTTTCTGATTACGAAGCGCTTAAACACATCTGCATACCTGCCAACGAGCAAAACTTAGACCGGATGGAAAGCGTTTTAGCAGACTCGCGCCAGCATTAATCTATCACCCTGCCGGTATGCTTCGTATAATCTGGCAATTGCACGTAGTACTCTTCACTCATTAATGGCGATGTGAGCAGAAAATCTGCAGAGGTGCGGTTATTGGCAATAGGGATATTCCAAACAACGGATAGCCTCAATAACGCCTTGATATCTACATCATGACAAAGAGCAGCCATGGGATCCCAAAAGAAAATAATCATATCGATCCCTCCTTCTGCCACCATAGAACCTATTTGCTGATCGCCGCCCAGCGGGCCGCTTAGTAATTTGAGAACAGAAGTATTTAGCGCCTCTTCTATTAACCTGCCGGTAGTACCGGTGGCATATAATTCGTGCTTACCCCAAAACAACTCTATTGTAAACAGCCCACTCTATAATATCAACTTTTTTATTATCATGAGCTATCAGGGCTATCCGTTTTCGTGCGTGAAGCTTTTTTAGACCTTCCATATGATCGAGTTTAGAAAAATGTGATTCAGTTTGATGAAATATTTTCGGGGTCGGTCAGTTTAGAGGGTGGTGAAGATCACCCATTCTCGTTTATTAAAATCCTGCGTTTATAAACGATTTATTGATTTTATTTTAACCTCTCCTTTCATTTTGTAGATTTTTAATAACAAATCATAAAAAAATAAATCATTTTGTTAATATAAATATCAACATATCTAAACGAGTGAAACCCATTCATTTCATTCATTTATCTAAGTAATGTCATCTTCAATTAAATTGTATACAATTTAATTTTACACAATATATATTTGTACCATAATCATTAAGGCAATGGATCTTCAAAAACTCGAAAACCAAGTATGTTTCCCGTTATACGCTTTATCGCGGATGCTAACTTCAGTTTATCAGCCGCTTTTGGACGAGCTGCACTTAACCTATCCTCAGTATTTGGTGATGATGGTTATGTGGGAACACCAGGAATTATCGGTAAAAGATATCGGTGCCAAACTATTGCTCGACTCTGGTACCCTTACTCCCCTATTGAAAAGAATGGAGGAAAAAGAGTTGCTTAAACGTAAACGCAGCTTCCATGATGAGCGCGTAGTATTGGTGAGCCTAACCAAACAAGGTGACGAACTTAAAGCCAAGGCCGCGCATATTCCCGAAGCCTTTCGATGCTATATCGCGTTGAACGATCAGGAATTGATGGCCTTTAGAGACACCCTCAACAATTTGCTTACAAAAACACAAACAACCATAAATAACAATTAATAAATAGAAATCATGTCAATCAAAGCTTTGTATACCGCAGCTGCTACAGCAAAAGGTGGAAGAAACGGAAATGTAACATCATCTGATGGCGTTTTAAATTTAGAAGTAAGAATGCCCAAAGAATTAGGCGGCGCGGGCGGTGCATATACCAACCCAGAGCAATTATTTGCTGCCGGTTATTCTGCTTGTTTTGATAGCGCATTAAACCTGGTAATTAAAAATGCCAAACTAAACATTACTGATACTGCTGTAAGAGCACATGTAAGCATCGGCGCTAATGAAGCCGGTGGTTTTGGCTTGGCTATTACGCTAGATGTAAACATCCCGGGCGTTGAAAAAACTGAAGCTGCGTTATTAGTTGAAAAGGCACACCAAATTTGCCCATACTCTAACGCAACACGTGGCAATGTTGAGGTTACTTTAACTACCACTACTTTACCTGCAGAGGAGTTTTAATAATCAAAAGTTCCAAGATTTTTGAAAGCCCGTAGTTTTTACTACGGGCTTTTTTTAGTTCTGACTATTCGAATAATGTTCTAAAACAATATCGAAGAATTATCAACCAGCTTTTATATTATTCTTCCCCTCTCTCATCCAATTGTAAATTTGTTTAAATCATATATTTTAAACAATTGTTTTAATCAATCGATTGAATAAATTTGCCCTATCATTTCAAATATGATATAACTCATTATTCAACATAGATCATTATAAACATGGCTGAGACCGGGTTCAAAAAATGGATCATCACCATTACAGTTATCACAGCTTCGCTACTCGAGCTGATTGATACTACAATCGTAAACGTTTCTATACCACAAATTCAGGGTAATTTGGGTGCTACTTTAACAGATGCTGCCTGGGTAGTAACGGGGTATAGCGTGGCAAACGTTATCATATTGCCGATGTCGGGTTGGCTGGGTAGTTACTTCGGGCGAAAGAATTACTTTTTAACCTCCATTATCATTTTCACTATTGCTTCCTTTTTATGCGGTAATGCACATAGCCTGTCAGAGTTGGTAGGCTTTCGTATTTTACAGGGTATGGCAGGCGGTGGTTTAATTTCTACAGCGCAAGCCATTTTATTAGACACCTGGCCACCCGAACAAATTGGTACAGCTACCGCATTATTTGGTTTAGGTGCAATAGTTGGCCCAACAATTGGCCCTACCATCGGCGGTTATATTACCGATAACTTCTCCTGGCCCTGGATTTTTTACGTTAACCTACCAATTGGCGCTTTAGCGGCCACCTTTACCTATATGTTTGTAAGAGTTACGCCCAGCAATGGCCGAGGTAAACCAATCGACTGGTGGGGCATCGGCCTGCTTGCCGTCTCAGTAGGTAGCCTGCAAACCATATTAGAAAAAGGCGAAGATGAAGACTGGTTCTCTACCGGTTATATTATTGTACTTACCGTGTTGGCCGTTGTTGGCATCCTGCTCTTCATCTGGCGCGAACTAAGCACCGACTACCCTATCGTAAACTTTAAAATTATGCGCCACCGTAGTTTTTCGGCAGGTATGGTAACTTCATTTGTATTGGGGCTGGGCTTGTACGGATCGCAGTTTGTTTTCCCGGTATTTGCACAAGGGTTGTTGGGGTTTTCGGCGCAGCAAACCGGGCTTATCTTATTGCCAGGGGGCATATGCACTATTATTATGATGCCATTTGTAGGCATTATGCTTAATAAAGGCGTCCAAGCGCAATTTATGGCAACGGTGGGCATGGTATTGTTCTTTGTTTTCTCATGGTGGCTTAGTAATTCTACTTTAGCCACAGGCAATCACGATTTCTTCTGGCCATTGGTTATCCGCGGCGTGGCAATGGCATTATTGTTTGTGCCCTTAACTACCTTAGCTATTGGTGGTTTAAAAGGCGCAGAAATTGGTCAGGGAGCTGGTTTAAATAATATGATGCGTCAACTGGGAGGCTCGTTTGGTATTGCCGGTTTAACAACGTTAATCCATATCCGCCAGGCGGTACACCGCAATAACTTATTGACCAATATCAACCAGTATAACCCTTATTATACAGAGCGTTTTAATGGTTTTGTACAAAACTTTGTTAGCAAAGGCAAATCGATATCAGATGCTACCAAAATGGCCTACGGAGCAATGGAGGGCATAGTAACCAAACAAAGCATGCTGCTTACTTATGACGATGCTTACTGGATAGTGGGCATTGTATTGCTATTCTCTATCCCTTTACTCTATCTGGCACCATTTAAGAAAGGGCAAAAGGCCGTTGCCGATACCCACTAAAACATTAAAACATATTTATCCCTACATTACCTAAATTTGGGGATAAATATTTTTAGGATGAGCACAACGGCAGAGCTGAGTACAGAAGATAAAATAAAAGAAGCAGCTAAGGCGGTTTTTACGCACAAAGGCTTTGCAGCTACCACGGTACGCGATATAGCAGCCGAGGCGGACATTAATCTTTCGCTGGTAAATTATTACTTCCGCAGTAAAGAAAAACTGTTTGAGCTAATTATGACCGAGACGATACAACAACTGTTTGACCATATACAGCCCATTGTTAATGATGAAGCAACCACGCTGGGCGAAAAGATTGAAAAGTTGGTAGGCCATTATATTGATATGATTTGCCAAAATCCCGACTTCCCGCTTTTTATGGTGAATGAAGTAATGTCGGCATCGATACAATCGCCAATGGTTAACAATATTAAGAATATACAAAGCTCTGTATTTGCCAAACAGGTGCACGCACTAAGGGCCGAAGGTAAATTTGATTTTGAACCGGTACATGTGATGATGAATATGATGGGGATGATCGTTTTCCCTTTCATGAGTAAAAACGTGGTAATCAACTCGGGCTCGATGAACAACGATGAGTTTTTACGCACCATGGCCGATCGCAAACGCTTGATCCCGATTTGGATGAAACAGATGTTAAATATTTAATTCCCCTTAATATTCCTTTTAGTGGTAAGGTTTTTTAAATAAGTGCGTTAATTGCACATTGGGATGATATTTCGTTGAAGTTGGAATCTTATATTCGCTTTTTAATTTAGGTGCAGATACCCTTATTCAACGCGATGACCCCATTACTGCAAAAAAAGAACAACATTAATATTGAAGGTAATATTAATGCCACCCAAACAATTCTATTCGCCAACGGCTTTGGCACAGATAAAACTGCCTGGGACGAAGTAAAACAAGCATTTAAAGACGATTACCGGCTAATATTCTTTGATAGCGTTGGCGGTGGCCAAAGTGATTTAAATGCTTATAGCCCTATTAAATACAACACACTAAATACCTATGCCGATGACCTGGTAACCATAGCCCGAGAACTAGCGTTACAAGATGCTATTATTGTTGCGCATTCGGTAAGCTCAATGAAAGCGCTTCTGGCATCTGTTAAAGTACCAGAGCTTTTCTCGAAACTGGTTTTCATTGGCGCATCCCCACGTTATTTAAATGATGAAAGTAATGACTATATCGGTGGTTTTAATCAACCAGCTTTAGATAGTATGTACGAGGCTATGACGACTAACTATTATGCCTGGGCAAGTGGTTTTTCATCGGCTGCTATGGGTAATCCCGATAAACCAGAGCTGGGCGAGCGTTTCGCCGGCACATTATCAGCTATACGGCCGGATATTGCCCTGGCTGTTGCTAAGGTTATTTTTGAATCTGATATACGTAAAGACATATCCAAATTACAAAAGCCAACCTTGATACTGCAAACACAACATGACATTGCCGTACCCGGCGAAGTGGCTACCTATCTTAACAAAAACATTAACGGCAGTACGTTACAATATTTGGATGCCGAAGGTCACTTTCCGCACATCAGCGCACCTGCAGAAGTAATTAGGGCCGTTAAATCTTTTATTTAATCGCTTTTGCAACAAAATACCGTTACAATTAATTGGGCTAAACAGGCGTTAAATTTTATAGCCAGCTTAGGCGTAGTAGCAAGTTATCAGGAGTGGTTCGATCTGATGCAACGCAGCATGACCTACTTACAGGAGCTGTCTGGTGCAGATCATATTGTTTTGGTTAAAAATGAGGACGCAATTACCACAAGGTTAATTGCAATCAATACAACCAAAGACGATATTATATACATAGATCCCGAACTGTTAGCCAACCTTACCCGGCATACAGAACCTGTTTGCTTTGAAAACCCAATAGAAAATCTCCCGGCAAAATTATTGAAACTGGTAGGCTCGCCGGTTTGTTTAATGGCCTTGCCAATTAAGCAAATGGATATCAACGGTTATATGCTATTAGCCTGGCAAAACCATTTCGATTTTAGCGATGATTTTAAAGAATTTGCTACCGCTTGCTTAAATAAGATCAACGAAACCATTAGGCTTACCCGTACCTACTATTCGCTCGAAGAGCTAAAAGTGCGTTTTAATGCCATACTTCAAACCGTGCCGCAAAGCATGGTATTTATTGATGATAGTGGCAATAATAGCTGGATAAATGATCAGGCCTCTGCACTTTTCAATATAGATGGCGGTAACGTAGTGCCGATGCAATTGTCTGCAGCTATGCAACAATTGCGGTCCAGAGCTACCAATAAAGAAGAGATCTTTCGCAGGGGTATGGAACTCTTTAAATCAAAAGACAAGAGTGTTAAAGACTGGCAATGGGTATTTAGCGAACCCAGCTTCTTTGTACTTAACGTTTGCTGTACTCCAACTGTATCTGAGTATGTAAGCGGCATGCTGTGGACTTTTGAAGACATCACTCAGCAGTATTTATATGGCGAGCATCTAAAAGATCTTAATATACAATTAGAAGAAAAAAGCCGGTTAGCCAATGAACAGAACCGCGCAAAGTCGGAGTTCCTCGCCAATATGAGTCATGAGATTCGCACGCCAATGAACGGTGTAATGGGCATGACCAGCCTGTTACGCAATACACAGCTAGACGAAGAACAATTCGACTTTGTTGAATCAATCCGCATCAGTGCCGAAAGTCTGTTGGAGATTATTAACGAGATTCTCGATTTTTCCAAAATCGAGTCGGGCAAACTCGAGTTAGAAGAGCATCCCTTCTTTATCCATAAAATAATAGAAGAAACTTACGACCTGTTAGCATTTAAAGCCCAGGAAAAAGATATTGATCTGTTATATCAAATTGATCCGGAGGTGCCGCTAGAGGTAATTGGCGACATGACCCGCCTGCGCCAGATTGTGGTTAACCTGGTGGGTAATGCCATTAAGTTTACAGATACCGGCGAAATCCTGACTAGCATTAAACTCTCGGCTAAAAAAGGCAACAGCTACGAACTGGAGTTTGCCGTGAAGGATAGCGGAATAGGTATCCCTGCCGATAAAATGCACAAGCTATTCAATTCATTCTCGCAGGTTGATTCATCAACCACGCGTAAATATGGCGGTACCGGTTTGGGGCTTGCCATTAGCGCGCGACTGATCGAAAAAATGCAAGGCCGCATTTGGGTAGAGAGCGAAGTTGGTGTGGGTACTACCTTTAGGTTTACTATACAGCTTAGCGCCAATGCGCTGGTTAAAGAATATAAGGCTACAAATATGCTGAAAGATCTGGTTGGCAAAACAGCCATGATCATCGATGATAACAAAACCAACCTGCGCATACTAAAAGGCCACTGTGAGCAATGGGGCATGCACGCAGATGTGTTTGATAACCCGTTAGATGGTATTGATGCTATGGCGAACAATCGATATGATATCGTGGTAATTGATATGCTGATGCCTCAAATGGATGGTATAGAAGTAGCCCATCATATCATCCATAAATATGGAGATAAAACGCCGCTAGTGCTATTCAGCTCGGCTATGCACTACCCTGCCGAGCGTAAGAAAGATTTGAAAATATTTGCTGCCGTATTAGACAAACCCATTAAGCAAGATTACTTCCACAAAATACTGCTAGATAAATTGGCTCAGGTAACACCAAGCAAAAAAACAGAAGTTGCAAAACCACTAATTACTGCGCCATCTGACAACGAAAGCAGCGTAAGCGTTTTGGTGGCGGAGGATAATATTATCAACCAAAAAATCATTTCTAAAACGTTTAAAAACATAGGCATTGTTTGCGATATCGTATCAAACGGCATAGAAGTACTTTCGTCACTTGAGCGCCAGCCTTATGATGTAGTTATGATGGACGTACAAATGCCCGAAATGGACGGCCTGCAGGCTACCCGAAAAATCATTGAAACCTATGCCGATAAAAGGCCTGTTATTATTGCCATGACAGCCGGCGCCTATGAGCAAGACAAAGAAGATTGCCTCGCCGCCGGCATGGATGATTATATTACCAAACCCTTTGACTTTGATACCTTCTACTATAAGTTTAATTTTTGGAAGGGAAAGCTGGCAAAGTAAATATCAAAACCCGATATCAGTCGTTATATAGTTGTCGTTAATTAAAGGCCGAACAAACATATAACTGATATGGCAAAAAGAGCAAATCAATACAACTTAGTTTTAACACAAATATCGCTTGCAAATGGCGAACCTGGCAATCAACTGCCACTTGATATCACTTTCGAAAACCATGACGAAATTTTCGGCATTATCGAAAAAATCAAACAAAAAGACCCGTTCAACAACCCAGATCAGGCTGCAGAATTTGCGCTTGGCTTAAAACTGTTTAGTGAAGTAATGATTAAAAATAGAGAGAATTCACTTTTCAGAGAACTGCTGCCTGCATTTAAACCCTTTATGGAAAAGCTAAAGGCTTTATAGTCGATAGCGTAGATCAAGGCATTTAACTCATATTTCATAATTGGTTATATTAGTGCCGCTAATTATAAACCCTTTATGAAATATCTTTTAATTCTAATGTTTTTACCCATAATGGTGAGCGCTCAAAATAAGCTCACCAACGAGAACCTGTTCGATACCATCCCTACCCTTCCTGATCATTACAAACAACGCGTAGAGCAATTTAGCCACGAACCGATTACCACGGGTCACATTATTTTCCTCGGCAATAGCATCACCGAAATGGGCGATTGGAAAAAGGCAACTAATGATACCACCGTAATAAACCGAGGTATCGGCGGCGATGTTACTTATGGAATTTTGAGAAGACTGGATGATATTATTGTAAGAAAACCATCGAAATTATTTATCCTGATTGGTATTAATGACATTAGCAAAGACATCCCGGATGCGGTAATTGCTGCTAATTACCTGAAAATTGTAAATACCATACATGCGCGAAGCCCGGCCACCAAAATCTACGTGCAAAGCATTTTGCCTTTAGACCCAACTCACGATCGCTTCCCTCAACACTATGATAAACAGGAGCATGTAATCAGCGTTAATAAATTGCTTAAAGCCAACGCCGGTGCTGGTAATTATACCTTCATCAATATTTATCCGCTATTCTTAAACAAAGAGAATCATTTGGATAGCCAATATACTATCGAAGGCTTACATTTAAAGCCAGAGTCTTATGCGGTATGGGCTAAGTTTTTGAAGGATAAGGGATATTTGTAAATTTTCTCCACCCGCCATGCTGAACTTGTTTCAGCATCCCATAGGACGAGTGTCAAACCATGCATATTTGCTAGCATGTGAGATGCTGAAACAAGTTCAGCATGACGGGCGGAGATGCAGAATTGAAACCTACGCCCAAGCCCTCCTCAAAAACCTCAGCCAATTCCCATGCATCATATTTTCAATATCTGCATGCGTATAACCACGTTTTTCAAAAAGACCGACAAACTTCTGCAAATCGCTAATGGTTTCCAGGTCGTAGGGGCATTGTTCGCGGCCGAAGGCACCATCTAAATCTGTACCCATACCAATATGCAGGGCATTACCGGCTATCTGGCAAATATGGTCGATGTGATTAACAGCAACTTCGAGGTTACAGTTAGTGCCTTCAGGAGTTGATTGTCCCCTTACCCACCCCGGTACCATCATCCAGGCATCGAGCGCGGCACCGATCACAGCACCACGATCAATCAAGGCTTTAATCTGTTCATCGCTGTACTGGCGGTTATGGTTCACCAGCGCGCGGCAGTTATTATGACTTGCCCAAACATGGCCGTTAAAATGATCTAAGGCTTCCCAAAAACTATCATCACATAAGTGTGTGGCATCGAGGATGATATTTAGGCGCTCCATTTCTCTCAACAGTCGATGTCCAGCTTCGCCCATAAAACCCGTGGCATCTGTGCCTTGTGCATAACGCCCCGGGCCATAATGCGCCGGGCCTACAGCGCGCAGACCAGATCTGTGGGCAGTTTCGAGGTAACTAACATCCACTATAGAATCTGCCCCCTCTAAACTCAAAATATAACCAATAGGTTTATATTCATTTGGCTGGCCATTGTTCCATAATCTTAAATGGTCTTCCAGCGTTTCCTGGTTGTTAATCTGTACCATTTCTCCGCCTGCTTCCATCGCCTTATACCACGCCAGCTGACCCTGCGTTTGTGCCCAGGCCTGTTGTGGCGAGTGCCAGCCAGGCAAATTATTACTTGGTGCAACAAAACGGGCTATCTGCGTAGCTACCACTAAGCCAATATTACCTTTACGTAATTCGGGCAGGGATACGGTTGCTTTAGCACGATCGGGTTTATCTGTTAAACCTCGCTCACGTTGGTTAATAGCCGAAACTGGTTCCCGCAAATCACGGTTCCATTCCAGGGCATTCATACTTAAATCCAGATGGGCATCAACAATAAACATTAGACGGTTATTTTGCGGTCGCGGGCCAGGTTTAGCCACTCTCCTGTTATTAAATTATCTTCAATAGTAATCGCACGTTCATACACAGCCACCGTTGGGCAAATGTGATATGGCAAGCCATATAGCACATCGCCTGGTTTATAGGTATGACCCTTACCTGCCTCCATTACCAAATGCTCTTCGCTTTGGCTCACGGGCTCTAACTCGGGTGCATTTAAGAACCGTACCCGTTTATTCAAAGGACTTTCGGATGCAATGGATTTATGGCCTAAATCAAGGCAGATCTTCGTATCATCGGGTAAAGAGATCACCCGGGTAACAACTAATGCGGCAGGTATAAAATCTTGCTCGGTAAAAGCTTCGTCATAACCGGCATCCCAGTAAACAAACGTACCGGGGCTGCACTCTAAACCTTCTTTATCTGCATAAAACGGAAACGTTGGCGAGCCACCAGCAATAATCAAAGGTTTTTTAATACCTAGCTTTTCAATATCAGCCTGTAGCTTTAAAACACTCGCCAATATTGCTTCACTTTTCATAGTCCGCACATCCAACTCAGGCTCATGAATATGACCATCGTAGGCGTGTAAGCCAACCGGCATTATTCCTTTCAAATTATTGGCTGCCAAATAAAATTCGACAACTTTTTCGCCAGGAACTATCCCCGTACGGTTCATTCCTACATTTAAGTCGACATAAACCGAAATTTGCAATCCCCGCGCCAATGCCTCAACTGAAATCGCTTCGGCTGCAGCAATATTATCAACCAGACACGAATATTTCGTTACCGGATATTTTTCAATCAAACAGATAAAGCGTTTAAGCTTTGGCCCTATTGGTTGATAAGCCAGCAACACATCGGCAGCCTCGCACATGCCAAGCACTTCGGCTTCGGCAATGGTGGCACATTTAAACTTGTTGATGCCGGCTTCTATTTGCAGTAGCACAACCTCTTTGCTTTTATGCGTTTTTATATGCGTACGCAAGCGCGAAACATCGCCAACCATACTTACGGCTACATCGATGTTGTATTTTACATTATCGGGATAAACAACCAAAGCCGGTGAATCAAGCTGGTCTATATCATCTATTGTATACCAATCCATTTACGTTATACGTTTGACGTGGGACGTTATACGTTTTTGGCATTGTTCGAACTAATAAAGATACGTACAACATCCAACGTATAACGTTAAACGTTATTTATGCTAATTCAAACATAGCCTCTATCTCAACGGGGATATTATCTGGTAACGAGCCCATACCTACAGCGCTACGTACACCAATGCCGTTCTCTTTGCCCCAAACTTTGGCGAAAAGTTCGCTGCAACCGTTAATAACAAATGGGTGGCTTTCAAATTCGGGCACGCAATTAACCATGCCCAATACTTTAATAACACGCTTTATTTTATCAAAGCTGCCAATATTTTTTTTGATGGTTGCCAGCATAGCCAGGCCAACTTGCTGAGCAGCCAGTTTGGCCTCGTCCATATCAAGTGCTTCGCCCACCCGGCCTATAATTAAGGTGCCATCATTTTGCACTGTGCCGTGGCCAGATAGGTACAGGTATTTACCATCAATTAAACATGGCTTATAAACGCCAAGTGGTGATGGTGCAGGTGGTAATTGTAAGTTAAGCGCTTCAAAATTTTGGTCAGGTGTATTCATTAGAGTTCGTTTTTAACTTTTACAATAATACACTTGTATTAAAACTTATCTTAATAAATATTCAATTTACTTTGGGCACCAAATGTACGGACACAAAAAAAGGCGTTCCGATTGCTCAGAACACCTTAATAGTTTTATCGCAATATTACTTATACAAAGTAATGTACCATGGCAACACAAACAATGGTTACCAGTATAATGTACTGCAGTTTTTGTTCGATAGTAAGTGAAACAATAGTCTTCATTTTTATTTGAGGTGTTAACCAAATATATATGCACTCAAAACACGTTACAATAGCCAATATCATTTTTGTAATTAATTAAAGATTTTCCAGACAGCTTTGTATAAATGAAAACTCCGACTAAACTTTTTTTGTGAACATTGTAATCAAACAGTTAAGTTTAGATGAAATTTTCATTCTCCGGGGGCATCAAAAAGGGTGTTTTCACCCTTTTATTTTTCAAATTCTTCCCGCTTCTACCAAAAAGCTATTTAAACGACATTTGACAGGTTCAAACTGTTTTTACCTCACCCTGACGCTGCTATAGTGCTAATACATCTAAAAACCATTACTTTTGCAGCTATATTATGAGTAAGCACGGAAGAATTTTAGTAGCCATGAGTGGTGGAGTTGATAGTTCGGTAGCATCGGTGATGCTGCATGAGCAGGGCTATGAAGTTATCGGGCTTACCATGAAAACCTGGGACTACGCCTCATCTGGCGGTAGCAGCAAGGAAACTGGCTGTTGCAGCTTGGATAGCATTAATGATGCGCGTGCTCTGGCAGTAGGCTATGGCTTCCCGCATTATATATTAGATATCCGCAGCGAGTTTGGCGACTTTGTAATCGATAACTTTGTTGACGAATACCTTGCCGGCCGCACGCCTAACCCGTGCGTTTTATGTAACACCCACATTAAATGGGATGCCTTACTAAAACGTGCCGATAAACTGGATTGCGAATTTATTGCAACCGGGCACTACGCTAACATTCGCCAGCATGATAATGGCCGTTACGTAATATCAAAGGGTAAAGACGAAAATAAAGATCAATCATACGTACTTTGGGGGGTATCGCAACAAAACCTGGCACGTACTAAATTCCCATTGGGTAGCTTTGCAAAATCAGAGATCCGCCAAATGGCAGTGGATATGGGCCAATTTGAACTGGCCAATAAAAGCGAGAGCTACGAAATTTGCTTTGTGCCTGATAACGACTACCGTTCATTTCTACGCCATAAAGTTGAAGATTTGGACGAACGCATAGGCAAAGGTAATTTTGTATTAGAAGATGGCACCGTAGTTGGCAAACATCAGGGCTATCCTTTTTATACTATTGGCCAACGTAAAGGCTTGGGCATTGCATTGGGCCAGCCCATGTTTGTTACCCGAATAGACCCGCATACCAATACCGTAGTATTAGGTACCCAAAACGAACTGGAAAAGAAACAAGCCTGGGTTAGGAATTTAAACCTGGTTAAATACGCAAATATTAACGAACCTTTGGAAGCTGTTACCAAAATACGCTACAAAGACGCAGGTGCGCAAAGTACGATACAACAGTTTAACGACCACATGAAGGTTGACTTTACACACAATGTTTCGGGCATAGCACCGGGGCAATCTGCTGTGTTTTACGAAGGCAACGATTTGCTTGGCGGCGGTTTCCTGATGTAAAAGATCTGTCTCATTTGGCAGGGAACAGAACCATTCTCTCGTGGTGCTGTTAACAATAAAATTTCATTAAAAACACGTCTCAAAATTCGTGTTTCATTTTCTTTGTGTTTATTTGCAGAAAATCGACCATTAATGGCAAAAAATTTACTGATAGTTGAATCACCGGCGAAAGCCAAAACCATAGAAGGATACCTGGGTAAAGACTTCACTGTAAAGTCTAGCTACGGCCACATCCGTGACCTGGTTAAATCTGAAGATGCCATAGATATAGCTCATAATTTTGAGCAGAAATACGAAATACCAGCCGATAAGAAACAAATAGTCAGCGAATTAAAGAAACTTGCTAAGGAAGCCGAAATGGTATGGCTCGCATCCGATGAGGACCGCGAGGGAGAAGCCATCTCGTGGCACCTGTATGAAACCTTAGGATTAAAAGAAAGCAATACTAAGCGTATTGTTTTCCATGAGATCACTAAACCAGCCATTTTACGCGCTATCGAAAATCCGCGTACCATTAACTATAATCTGGTAAATGCCCAACAGGCACGCCGCGTGCTAGACAGATTGGTTGGTTTCGAACTTTCGCCCGTATTATGGAAAAAGGTTAAACCATCACTTTCTGCCGGTCGTGTGCAATCTGTTGCCGTTAGGTTAATTGTTGATCGCGAACGTGAGGTAAATAAATTCCAGTCGGAAGCAGCTTTCCGTGTTGTAGCCATATTTGGTAAGGGCCGCGAGAGCTTTAAAGCAGAACTGGGCGAGCGTTTTACCAAACAAGAAGATGCAGAAAAGTTTTTACAAGATTGCGCTGCTGCTATTTTCAACATCAATTCATTAGAAACCAAACCGGCTAAACGGTCACCTGCTGCGCCGTTTACAACATCTACCTTACAACAAGAGGCCAGCCGCAAATTAGGTTTCTCTGTGTCACGTACTATGTCTGTAGCGCAAAAGCTGTATGAGTCTGGTAAGATCACCTATATGCGTACCGATTCGGTTAACCTGTCTGATACTGCATTAAATGCAGCTGCACAGGAAATCAATTCGGCATACGGTGCACAATACCATCAGCTAAGAAAATATAAAACCAAATCTGCAAGCGCCCAGGAGGCTCACGAAGCCATCAGGCCAACTTATTTCAACGAGCACACTACCGACGGTGATCCGTCTGAAGTGCGCTTATATGACCTGATTTGGAAGCGTGCCATCGCCTCACAGATGAGCGAAGCACAGTTTGAGCGTACAGTTGCCAAAATTGGCATCTCTACCCGCGCCGAAGAGCTGGTTGCTAACGGTGAAGTGATGAAATTTGATGGATTCCTGAAAGTATACCTGGAGTCTGTTGACGAGGATGAAGATAACCAGCAAGACGGCGACAATGCGATATTGCCACCTTTAACCAAAGGACAGCAATTATCACTAACTGAAATGACGGCTACCGAGCGTTTCTCTCGCCCACCGGCACGTTATACAGAGGCTAGCCTGGTAAAAAAATTAGAAGAACTGGGCATAGGCCGTCCATCAACCTACGCCCCTACTATATCAACCATCCAAAACCGCGGTTATGTGGTTAAGGAAGAGCGTGAAGGCAAGCAACGCAATTTCAGAGTATTAACTTTGAAAAACGGTGCGATCACCAAAGATGAAAAAACAGAAACTACCGGTGCCGAAAAAGGAAAAATGTTCCCTACGGATATTGGTGCTGTTGTAAACGACTTTTTGGTACAGCACTTTAATGGCATTGTCGATTTCCATTTTACAGCAAACGTAGAAAAGCAATTTGATGATATTGCCCAGGGATTAGAAGAGTGGACCAAAATGATCCGCAAGTTTTATGATCCTTTCCACCAGGAAGTAGAGTCGACCATCTTAAACGCCGACCGTGCGAGCGGCGAGCGTGAAATAGGTGTGCACCCGGTATCTGGCAAAAAAATGTCGGTACGTATTGGCCGTTACGGTCCGTTTGTACAGATTGGTGAGAGTGATGACGAAGAGAAAGTTTATGCCAGCCTTCGCGCCGGGCAAATGATCGAAACCATCAGTCTGGAAGAAGCGCTTGAATTATTCAAATTACCTAAAAAAGCGGGAGTATTTGAAGAGAAAGATATGACGGTTGCAATTGGTAAATTCGGTCCGTACATTCGCCATAACAGCGCTTTTTACTCGCTGCCCAAAGGTGTTGACCCGTTAGAGGTAAGTGAAGATCAAGCCATTGAGATCATCCTCGAGAAACGTAAAAAAGACGCTGAAAAGCTAATGAAAACGTTTGACGAGAACCCAGATATGAAAATATTGAATGGACGATGGGGCCCGTATATTGAATTTGGCAAACTGAACGTTAAGATACCGAAAGGTAAAGAACCGCTTGAACTTACTTATGATGAGTGTAAAGCCCTTGCCGACGCGATGGAAAAAGAGCCTAAAAAGGCCGGTGCCAAAAAATTTGCTAAGAAAAAATAAAGCATACAAGACGATTGTCTTATAAAAACCCGAATCGTCATTGCTTTATACCGCAATGGCGATTTTTTATTTTAAACAACTGTGCAAATAACATATTACGTTATGTACAGTATTAATAACTTATAACGGCCAAGCCGAATACATCTATGAAAAAAGATTTGCCTGATAACACTGTACAAGATATAGCCATAGGTGTGGCATTAGAAAAAGAATCTGTTGAAAGTAAGATCTGGTATGTTTACGTGATCAATCTGAAAGATAAGCCTATCGAAAACGTGCTGATCACCTCAAAAGGTTACGGTGAAAAGAATGGCGAACACGTAAAAACTTCTGTACTACGCCACATGATCCCCACTATAGAAGGCGGAGCCTTTGCTCTGATTGAACCTATAGACGAAGCAACCTTCGGCCTTACTAATGAGTATTGGTTAAGCTATTATATCGGCAAGGAAATTTTCGACAAGAAATTTATCTTTCTACCAGAAAGCATTGTTGAATCAAACTTTATTCGTCTGCCTGTTTTAAATAAGCCGGGTGTAATGATTAAGTAGTTGTTTGGTTACTGAGTTACTGGTTAATAAGTTATTAGACTACCCTAGTAATTATACCCAGTAACTTAATAACTAATAACCTAACAACTACTTTGCTTTAAACAAACCGTATTTCAAAATACAGTATATGGCACGTACGCCATCCTTCCATCCTATCTTTTTACCTTCTTCATACGTACGGCCGTAGTAAGAGATACCAACCTCGTATAAACGCAGTTTAGGTACGCGGGACAATTTAATGGTTACCTCTGGCTCAAAACCGAAACGCTGCTCTGTTAATTTGATGGATTGGATTAGCTTAGTATCAAACAGCTTATAACAGGTTTCCATATCTGTCAGGTTCATATTGGCAAACATATTTGATGCAAAGGTTAACCAACGGTTACCTATGGTATGCCAAAAGAAAAGGATACGGTGTGGGTTACTACCCATAAAACGCGATCCATATACCACATCGGCAAAACCATTGCAAATAGGCTTCAAAAGATCGTTATATTCATGCGGATCGTACTCTAAATCGGCATCCTGGATAATAGTGTAATCGCCGGTGGCGTGGGCTATGCCTGTGTGTAAAGCAGCCCCTTTACCTTTATTAACTTCATGCTTATAGTATTGTATATTAAGATCGGGGTTTTGCTGGCGATAATTGTTTATCGCCTCCTCGGTTTCATCTTTTGAACAGTCATTAACAATGATCACTTCTTTCTCAATATCATCAATTAACTTAACTGCTTTAATTTTATTTAATATCAAGTGGATGGTTCTACTTTCATTATAAGCAGGTATTACGATTGATAACTTGTTTATTTTCATCGATATGTGTTAATGTACGGCTCTATTTGTTTAATTGTGGTATAAACCCAATAATACGGTGTTAAAATATAAAAATTATGCCAAACATGGGATACACAGTTTTATAAGTATGTTCCAGTTCTCGCCCAGCTAATATTGAACATAAATTTCAGTAATTTGGCGCTTCTATAAGATAACAAATCCCTATGCTCGAAAACTACGATCTGCACAACATTATGGTACTTGATATCGAGACTGTTCCACAATACAGCAGTCACGATGAGTTGCCACCTATAATGCAGAAACTATGGGCAGCCAAAACAGAATATAAACGTAAAGAAGAAACGCCAGAAGATTTTTATAATAATGCAGGGATCTGGGCCGAGTTTGGCAAGATCATTTGTATTTCAGTTGGCATGTACACCAACAATAACGGGTTCAGGGTAAAATCTTTTTCGTCACACAACGAAAAAGAACTACTGGAAGAATTTGCCACTATGCTTAGCGGACGTAACCCGGCCTTGATTCTGTGCGGGCACAACGCTAAGGAATTTGACTTCCCTTACATTTGCCGTCGGATGCTGGTTAATGGGATAAAACTACCTGTTCAACTAAATCTTAGCGGCAAAAAGCCATGGGAAATTGGGCACATCGACACCATGGAACTTTGGAAATTCGGCGATTATAAAAACTATACCTCACTTAGCTTACTCGCAGCCATATTTGATATACCAACCCCTAAAGATGATATTGACGGCAGCATGGTGGGCCACGTTTATTGGGTGGATAACCAATTGGATCGTATTTGCGCCTATTGCCAAAAAGATGTGATAGCCACGGCACAATTATTAAAACGTTTCCGCGGAGAGGACTTGATACCGGATGACTTGATTGTATTTGTTTAGCTTGAATCAGGAGCGAGATTCGAGAATTAGAATTAAATTCGGCAGCAGGATCTCGATTCCCAATTCTTGTCTCTTGATTCTCTTATCTTGTTTCTCTTTTCCCTATCTTAGCCAAATACATTACATCAATGTCTAAAAAGAAAAACAGTAATAATTCTGTTAAACAGGTACTCACCCAATTGGTACTTGATATTTTTGAAAAAAACGGTAACCTACCGCTCAATTATAAGCAGGTTTCGGCTGCGCTAAACATTAACGACCCGGATTCGAGAGGCATTATATTGGAGATCCTGAAAGATGAGGTTTTCAAAAGCGTAATGAAAGAAACTAGTCCCGGAAAGTTTCAACTGCTTGAACTCAAGACTTTTGTTGAAGGCAAGGTTGATATGACCGCCGATGGCTCCGCCTTTATCATTACTGATGAAGAAGGCGAAAGCGACATCTTTATTGCTCCCCGTAAACTGCGCAATGCCCTAAACGGCGACCGCGTTAAAATTTACGTTTACGCCAAAAGCAAAGGTCGCCGAAAAGAAGGTGAAGTAATTGAGATCGTTAAACGATTAAAAACTGAGTTTACAGGTATCGTCAAATTATCAGAAAGGTATGCCTTTTTTATACCCGATGACCGTAAGATGTTGCACGATATCTTTATCCCGCTTAATGAACTAAACGGCGCAAAAAACGGCATTAAAGCCATTGCAGAAATAACCGATTGGCCGGCTGATGCCAAAAACCCAATGGGCCGAATCAAGCAGGTGCTGGGTGCGCAAGGTGAAAACGACACCGAAATGAATGCCATCCTAGCCGAGTATGGCTTCCCGTTATCATTCCCTAAAGAAGTTGAGGAAGAGGCGGAGGCAATATCAGATCAGATCTCGAAAGAAGAAATCGATCGCCGACGCGACTTTAGAGATACCCTAACCTTTACTATCGACCCATTTGATGCAAAGGATTTTGATGATGCCATATCGTTTAAAGTACTAGAGAATGGCAACTACGAAGTTGGTGTTCACATAGCCGACGTAGCCCATTACATCATCCCGGATTCGGCATTAGATAAAGAAGCCTATGACCGTGGTACATCTGTTTACCTGGTAGATCGCGTAATACCAATGTTGCCAGAGCGCTTATCGAACGGTTTATGCTCGCTTCGCCCGCATGAAGATAAGTTGTGCTTTGCCGCAGTTTTCGAGCTGGACGAACAAGCTAATATCATGACCGAGTGGTACGGCAAAACCATCATCCACTCCAACCGTCGCTTTACTTACGAGGAAGTGCAGGATGTAATCGAAACCAAAGAAGGTGATTATACCAGCGAGATTTTAAAACTAAACGAGCTGGCCTATATACTGCGTGATCGTAAGTTTAAAAACGGTGCTATCAGCTTCGAAACCACCGAGGTTAAGTTTAAGCTGGATGAACGAGGCAAACCAACCGGGGTTTATGTAAAAGAACGCAAGGATGCCCATAAACTCATTGAAGATTTCATGTTGCTGGCTAACCGTAAAGTTGCCGAGTATGTAAGTAAAATGGGCAAAGGCAAACATAAATACACCTTTGTGTACCGCGCCCACGATACGCCTAAACCGGATGCCCTTGCTTCATTTGCCACATTTGCAGCCAGGTTTGGTTACAAGATCAGCATGCGCTCTGATAAAGAAACTGCTAAATCGCTCAACTATTTAATGAACGATGTGGAAGGTAAAAAAGAGCAGAACGTGCTTACCCAGTTAGCTATCCGCTCTATGGCTAAGGCGATATATACCACCAAAGCTTCGAGCCACTACGGCCTGGCTTTTGATCATTATACACACTTTACATCCCCTATCCGTCGTTATCCAGACGTAATGGTACATCGATTACTGTTTAGCTATTTAAATGGCGGAAAGTCGGTTAATGCAGATCATTATGAAGAGCTGTGTAAGCACAGCTCCGAAATGGAGAAGAAAGCGGCAGATGCCGAACGCTCATCAGTTAAATACAAACAGGCCGAATACCTGAAAGACCAAGTTGGTACCATATTTAACGGTGTAATTTCGGGCGTTACTGAATGGGGTATGTACGTAGAAATTATTGAAAATAAATGCGAGGGAATGATACGTCTGCGCGATATTTCTGACGATTTTTACACTTTAGACGAAAAAAATTATGCCATCATTGGCCAGCGTAAAAAGAAAGTTTACCAGCTGGGTGATGATGTACGCATCAAAGTAAAACAAGTGGATCTGACAAAAAAACAGATCGATTTCTCTTTGGTGATTGATTAGGTTTTAATATTATATGACTACATTAAAAGATCTGCAGATCATTATAGACGAGGCAGTCAAGAAACTATCCTACCCTGCACATCCTGCAGATTTATACGAGCCGATAACTTATATCTTATCTATAGGCGGCAAACGTTTACGCCCAGCCCTTGTACTAATGGCTTGCGATCTGTTTGGTGGTGATGTGCAAGCTGCTATACCACCTGCATTAGCTATCGAGGTGTTCCACAATTTTACGCTGATGCATGATGATATTATGGATAATGCCCCACTGCGTCGTGGCCGCGAAACCGTGCATCAAAAATGGAATCAGAATGTAGGTATCTTATCTGGCGATGCCATGTTGGTAGAGGGCTATAAGCTGATGATGCAGGTAGATAGCAGCATTTTACGCCCAGTACTCGAGATTTTCAACAAAACGGCTACAGCGGTCTGCGAAGGCCAGCAAATCGACATGCAATTTGAAGAGCAAAGCGATGTGCAGATTAATGAGTACTTAGAGATGATCCGCCTTAAAACCGCAGTTGTTTTAGGTGGTGCTCTAGAGATCGGAGCGCTAATCGGCGGCGCCAACACACAAGATGCCGACCTGCTGTATACTTTCGGCGAGCAGCTAGGTATTGCCTTCCAACTGCAGGATGATATACTAGATGTTTACGGCGATCCAGAAAAATTTGGTAAGCAAGTAGGCGGCGATATTATGGCGAACAAAAAAACCTACCTTTTAATCAAAGCCCTTGAAGCCGCCGACGCGGATACTTTAGCAGAACTAAACCACTGGCTTTCGCTTAAAGAGTTTAACGCACCTGAGAAGGTTGCTGCTGTTACAGCGATATATAATAAGCTACAAATTAAAGAGAACGCTTTTAAAGCAATGCAAACCTATGCTGATACTTCTTTTAAGGCATTAGAAGCCATTGATCTGCCTCTGGAACGGAAACAATACTTGAAAGAATTTGCAGATAATCTATTGAGCAGGGATATGTAATATACGTTGTTCGAAATACCCACTTCGAACAACGAACTCTTTATTCTTCCAATCTAACAGTGCCTTTTCTAAAATATTTATAACAAAAAAAGCCTCGCATTTTCATGCAAGGCTTTCTTAATATTGACAAAGAAGTAATTATGCTACTACTTCTTCAGTATCTGTAGATGTTTCTGTTTTAGGCGCTTTTGGAGCCTTAGCTGCTTTTGGAGCTGGAGCTGCTTCTTCAGCAACTTCTGCTTTAGGTGCTTTTTTAGCTTTAGGTGCTGCTACAGGAGCTGCAACTTCTTCAACTTCATCCTCTACATAAGGAATGATAGATACGTATGAACGGTTATCTGCCTTTTTACGGAACACTACGTGACCTGTAACTAAAGCAAATAATGTATGATCTCTACCAATACCTACGTTTTTATCTGGGTTGTGTTTAGTACCACGTTGACGAACGATGATGTTACCAGCTAATGCAGGTTGACCACCGAAAATCTTGATACCTAAACGCTTGCTATGTGACTCACGACCGTTTCTTGAACTACCGGCCCCTTTTTTATGTGCCATATCTAATGTCTTTTTTTAGGGTTAAACCTTTAATTATAATGTGATACCAGTAATTTGAATCTTGGTGAATTGCTGGCGGTGACCATTTTTCTTTTTGTAACCTTTTCTTCTTTTCTTTTTGAAGATGATCACTTTATCACCCTTAACATGAGACATGATAGTTGCTGAAACTTTAGCTTTTGATAAATCAGCACCAAGCTGAAATTTACCTTCGTTTTCAGCCAACAATACCTGGTCAAATTCAATACTAGCGCCTTCATCTCCCTGTAAACGGTGTACAAAGAGCTGCTGGTCTTTTGCAACTTTAAATTGCTGTCCGGCTATACTTACTATTGCGTACATTGGTTAATATTATTTGTTTTAAAATTCGAGGTGCAAATATAGGGATTACCTTTAATATATGCAACGCTGCCATTGTTTTATTTACCTTGACGTATTTCTGCCTCATCCAACACTTTCTGGATCTCTTTAATCAAGCGTTGATTAGCATCTTTCAATGATGGGTCGCCATCAAAAGCATCATCATACATTACCTTTTTACTTTTATGTTCGTAGTTAAACTCCATATAGTAACGTGGCGAAGCAATTTTTATCGAAGTATCGAGCTGTTGTTCGTTAGCCGGAAAATCCCAGAAGCCGAGATCAGAAGCTTTACGGTGTAGATATAATAATTCGTCTTTATTTAAATGGATATTCTTTTTTACCAGGTGGCCAGATTTGGTCATATACTGATAATCGCCTGTTTTAGAATTGTACTGGTTAACCAAGCTATCGCCCTTGCCATATTTAAATACCATCGACTGAAATTCTGCAAACTTGTAAGGTGCGTTTTTAATGATCATACCGTAGTAGTACATGCAATACAATAAAAACGGCACGATAACAGTGGCGGCAAGGAAGATTTTTTTAGTGCGGTTAGCAGACATTTTTTTAATGAGTGAAGGATAGAATGATAGAATGAATGAGTAAACTAATTATTTAATGATTTGCGTGCTGATGAAACTACTTTCAATATTTCATTTGCCTCGATTAACAACGGCTGAATGAGCGTTTGATCTATAACTTTTGCTTCTATTAATATCTCCATCCAAAACAATGATTCATCAGCTTCTTCAACCACAATAGATAACTTGGAGTGAAATTCGGCTTTTGACCTTGCTCTACACGCAGCCCTGTAATTTGCGCCAACAGAAGATGACGATCTTAGCAATTGCCTCCCGATAATCTTAGCTTCTTCAGTCTTCGGCAAAGTTCTAAAAAGATTTATATTATCAACCACAAATTTCTTGGTACGGCTCTTAAATTGCTCAATAAAGGCTACTTTCTGAGAATTATCCACGTTTTTTACAGCTATATGATATTAGGAAAAGGCTATTCAATCAGTATTGTCTTCTATTCCATCATTCACTCATTCTATCATTCACTCATTAGCTCACTCTATTTCGATCTTCCTCTCCTCCCCCAACTCACCTTCCCATTTACTTACAACAGCGGTTGCCATAGCATTGCCTAGTACATTGGTTGCAGAACGCCCCATATCCAACAGCGGATCGATACCTATTAATAAGGCCAGTCCAGCTTCTGGAATGCCGAACGTAGCAATGGTGCCCGCAATAACTACCAATGATGCACGCGGTACACCAGCAACACCTTTACTGGTCAGCATCAATATCAATAACATCGATAATTGCTGAGAAAAGGCCAGGTGTATACCATACGACTGCGCCAAGAACAATGAAGCAAAAGTCATATACATCATAGAACCATCCAAGTTAAACGAATAACCCAACGGCAATACAAAACTTACAATTTTACTATTGCAGCCAAATTTCTCCAGTTCAATCAGCACACGTGGATATGCGGCTTCGCTGGTTGATGTACTAAACGCAACCAGGATGGCATCCTTAATATTGTTAACCAATTTAAAGGCACGTGTACGCAATACAATGAAACCAGCTGCAATAATAAACAGCCAAAGGATCAGTAGTGAAAAGTAAAACTCACTTATAAATATAGCATAGGTTGATAACACCCCTACCCCTTGTTTGGCAATAACCACCGTAATGGCACCAAACACGGCAATCGGTGCCAGTTTCATAACGTAGCCTGTTATTTTTAAAATTACATGGGCAAAGGCATCCATGGCTTTAATAACAACATCGCCTTTTTCGCCAATGGCACCTGTAGCAACGCCGAAGAACAGCGCGAACACCACAATCTGCAAAATCTCATTATTGGCCATAGCCTCAATAAAGCTTTTAGGGAAAACGTGGCTAATAAAATCACGTAACGATAAGCCTACCTGTTTAATCTCCGTACCTAAATGGCTATCAGGCAGTGGCAAGTGCATGGCTTTACCGGGTTCGAACAGGTTCACTAATAGCATCCCTAATAATAACGACACCAGTGTGGCACTTAAAAACCAAAGCATGGTTTTACCGCCTATGCGCCCTACCGATGCAATATCGCCTACTTTGGCTACGCCTACTACAAGCGTAGTGAATACCAATGGCGCAACCACCATTTTAATTAACCGTAAAAATATATCGCTTAAAACACTAAAGCCGGTTAATTTGTCTTCCCGTAAGGTATCGTTGCTTTTGCGGATGGCTGCCTGTGCAACCGTTTGTAGCTTCAGGGTTTTAAATTCGGCAACGGTGGTATCCTTCATTTCAACAATGCGGGTATCAATTGCTTTGATCTGCGCATCGGCGGTACTAATGTTATAGTTTATTTTATCTATTACCTTTACATTATAGATGTACCCGGTAACAACGCCGGCAATAAGGGCAATAAAGATAAATAAGGTGAGTTTATTTTTGGTCATGCAATATGATTAAAGGGACGAAGCTACAATTTATTAATTTTTAGAAGAAATTTAGGCTTGGATGAGTATCAACACTTACGGATTAAAGGAGATTAAAGCAGAATTGAAGCATTTAAGCAGCACACAGCTCAATGATTTGTGCCTGCGGATGGCAAAGTATAAGAAAGAAAACAAGGAACTACTCTCCTATCTACTCTTTGAAGCGCATGACGAAGATGATTTTATAGCCAGTATAAAAGCCGAAACCGGTATGATGTTCAGTCAGCTCATTAGCCCGAGTTACCAGATGGCCAAGGGCATCCGTAAGATACTTCGCTTAATTACCAAGCACGTAAAGTTTATGGGATCTAAGCAGGCCGAAGTTGAACTGTTGATGCAATTTTGTAAAGATTACCTGGATTATGCAGACCGCCGGTCGAACTACAAACCTTTAAGACAGATTTTAATAAGACAGCTTACCAAAATTAAGGCAGCAATTTGTAAATTGCAGGAGGATTTGCAATTCGATTATCAGCAGGAATATAATGATCTGGTTATGGATGCAGACAAAAAGCTCAGCTGGATTAACAAGTCTGAATTTTTGATGTAACATATCGATAACAGCAATGTCTAAACCTTAAACTAAACAATAAACAATTACTCGTGGCTGATAAAGATGCTGCCTTCAAGCAAATATTTGAAGCTAACTCCAAAAAGATATACCATTTGTGTTATGGTTACACCGGCGATGATGATGCGGCAAATGACCTTTTACAGGACACCTTTTTAAAAGTGTGGCAAAACTTGGATAAGTTTCGCAACCAGGCACAAATTTCAACATGGATCTATCGTATTGCAGTTAATACATGCCTTACTTATTTGCGGTCTGAAAAACGACAGGCAAAAGATGAACTGACACCATTGCTTGCGGAAACGCGCCGGGAAGAATTTTCGGAAAAAAATGAGCAGGTGGCTTTACTGTACAAATGTATCTCTAAACTTGAGGAGACGGAGAGGATTATAATAACGATGGTATTAGATGAGATGCCATACCCCGAAATTGCAGAAATTTCGGGTATATCAGAGGGGAACCTGCGCGTGAAGATTTATCGTATTAAACAAAAACTAACAGATTTATATAACCACTATGAAAGACTTTGATCATTTGATGTCGGTTTGGCAGGGACAGCCAGCCAACGATCAGCTTTCGGTGGACGAGGTGCTGAAACAGGTAAAGAAGGGCATTGGCGGTATAACAGCTAAGCTTTACTGGGGCATCGTGGCCATGATAGCGTTAACGGTTTACACGTTTGTGGTACTCTTCTTTTTTACGTTTAAACTATGGGAAACCTATGCCGGTATCAGCGTAATGTTTATTACCATGTTGCTTTACTTATCCCTTATATTAAGGCATTACCGCATACTGCATAAACGCGATTTAACCGTTAGCCCAACAGAATATTTAAACACACTAAAAGAATATCAAAAACAACGGGCAACGCTTGCGGGCTGGTTTTACTATATTTATGTAATACTAATAAGCGCTGGCCTGGCTTTGTATTTGTTCGAGATATTAGAACATGCATCTATCTTGAAAAGAACGATGATATATAGCTTTACCATTGTCTGGGTACTATTCTTAACCTTCTATCTTAAACGCCGCATATTTAAAAGCGAAGAAGAAAAACTGGATTTAATGATAGAGCGATTGGAAAGATTAGAGACGCAATTTGAATAAATCAATTTGTCATTCTTAGTGGTAGCAAAGAATCTTCTTCAACATGCTTTACATTTGTAAATTGAAGAAAACTCTTCACTTGCGTTTAGAATGACAGGTATTAGAATATGAGCACGCTTATAACCCTCAAAAGAATTGAACTATTTGAGGTTCAGATCCTATTAACAATAAGCCGCGAAATGTTTTTCACGGCTTTTGCGCATTTAAATAGCCCCGATGATATGGCTATTTATGCGGCAAAAGCATTTACGATAAAAAAGCTACAGGAAGAACTCGCTGATCCCGATTCCCACTTCTACTTCGCTTACGCCGGCAACCAAATTGCAGGTTATATCAAACTCAACTACAACGCAGCCCAAACAGAATTGAAAGATCCCAAAGCTTTAGAAATTGAGCGCATATACGTGGGCTCAAATTTTCAGAATCAAGGGATTGGTCAGCAATTACTTCAATTTGCAATAAACAAGGCAACTGCAAATCAATTTAAATATGTTTGGCTTGGGGTTTGGGATGAAAACCAGAATGCTATCCGCTTTTACGAGCGGCACGGGTTTCAGATCTTCAGCAAACATGAATTTATGTTAGGGAATGATCAGCAGACAGATTTGTTGCTAAAGAAGCAATTGTAAGAGAATCACGAATCGATATAAAAGAATCGAGTTAAGTTCATTATTATCCGATGGACCGCAAATACCCTAATAATTGTGGCATCTTAATTTTCGGCTAGCACAACATTAGCCCAACAACTGACTTAAACAGAAAATTGAGCAGCCACGAGTTCTTTCTTGGTACTTCTTTCTTGCGGAAAGAAAGAAGTACATCCACTAACGATTCATATTAACAAACTCTCATTACTAATGGAAAACGGATTCTGCATTATGAAAGCAAGTGCATGTCGATCGGAGATTGCTTTCCCGCAACAAGTTCTGGACAGGCTGTACATCGCAATGACGGTAGTGCTGGAACTCTCGATTCCCGACTGCCTTAAGACTTACTTAATCTCAATAACCACCGCATGCATCTCCTTAACCGAAGCTGCCATTCTTTTAATAAATAAATAATTAGCCGAACCTCCTATAATAGCCCCCACAACAGGCACCAGGCGTTCAGCTGTCTTTGAGCCGATGTTGATTAGCAATTTTTCAGCTACCTCTTCCATTAAAGTTTTGGTAACGGTAATGCCGGTATCGACTTTTAATGACGTGGCTATAATTTTAATAAACTCATCAAAGGTGATATGGAATTCGCCACGGTGATGGTAAGATAATGCAAGGGCAACCCGAAACTGTTGGGTAATAAGGTTAATCAAATCAACCGGAACGCCAATTAACATGGTCGAAATTCCCCCGGCACCTGTCACCACGCCAGAACCTGCTGCCAGTAAGGCACATTGATTAATAAATCTGTCAATACCTATCCTGTCCACGCTCTTTTTAATACTTAACTGATCAATCTGATTAAATATTTTTTCGAAGCCGTCTTTAGATAGACGCCCAATGTTTTCTTTAAGGCCAGCTTTTACTTTATTAAAGTTTATGTGTGGAATAGTTAATTTACGCATTTTAATGTTTATCATGGTTTACTATAACTACTATTATCATGCCATTAATTGTACCCTGTAAATGCAATTGCGGTACATCGATAACACAAAGGTTTTGCACACCTAAATTCCGCACCAAAAACAACCAAGCTTTTTTATATTTTTGCAGAAACTATACTGCCGCGAAAAATTATAACTAATACAATTTTCGCGGTTGCTGCACGTCATACAATAAATGGATATATCTGTAGTAGTACCTTTATACAACGAGGTTGAGTCTTTACCCGAATTAACCGCATGGATAAGCCGTGTAATGGCCGAAAATAATTTCAGTTACGAGATCATATTGGTTGATGATGGCAGTAAAGACGGTTCGTGGGATGTGATCTGCGAACTTAACCAGGCCAACCCTGCTATCAGAGGCATTAAATTCAGAAGAAACTACGGCAAATCTGCTGCGCTTAATACTGGCTTCGAAGCCGTACGTGGCAATGTGGTTATCACTATGGATGCCGATTTACAGGACAGTCCCGACGAGATTCCCGAACTATACCGCCGTATTGTTGAAGAAAAATACGACCTCATATCTGGCTGGAAAGCCAAGCGATATGATCCGCTGAGCAAAACCATACCTACTAAACTGTTTAATGCAGCAACCCGCAGCGCGTCGGGCATTGATAACCTGCACGATTTTAACTGCGGACTAAAAGCCTACCGTAAAGCCGTGGTAAAAAACATAGAAGTTTATGGCGAAATGCACCGCTATATCCCCGTATTGGCTAAATGGGCTGGTTTTACCAAAATTGGCGAACAGGTAGTTGAACACCGTGCCCGTAAATATGGCACCACCAAATTTGGCATGAGCCGTTTTGTAAATGGTTTCCTCGATCTGCTTTCTATCTTGTTTGTAGGTAAGTTTGGCAAGCGCCCTATGCACTTTTTTGGCGCAATGGGCACATTGAGTTTTTTGGCTGGTATAATTATAACCGTTTGGATCGTCAGCGAAAAACTTTACCATATTGCCCACAACGAAAAGTACCGCGATGCAACAGATAATCCCCTTTTCTACTTCGCGCTGGTAGCAATTATACTGGGTTCGCAACTTTTTTTAACCGGCTTTGTTTCAGAACTGGTTGCCCGCAGCTCAAATGATCGTAATAATTACCAGATCGAAGAAACGGTATAATTTGAAAATTATAAGATTTGAAAATTTGAAGATTATCTGCACCTAACAGATTATCTTCAAATCTTCAAATCTTCAAATCAGCATATAATTAATTGAACTTCTCTATCATAATACCGCTCTACAATCGCCCACAGGAAATTAAAGAACTGTTGGAGACTTTAGTATTGCAAACCTATAAGCAATTTGAGGTTTTGGTAATTGAAGACGGCTCGGTTAAAGACGCGGCGGCTATCGTCGACAGTTTTAAAGATCAGCTAAACATTCGTTATTTTGTTAAACCTAATGCAGGCCAGGGTTTTGCACGCAACTATGCATTTGAACGCGCTGAAGGTGATTATTTTATCATTTTCGACTCGGACTGCCTGATCCCGCCAGACTATCTGGAGATCGTTAATAACAGCCTGCAAACCAATTGGCTCGATGCTTACGGCGGTCCAGACGATGCACATCCGTCCTTTACCCCCGTACAAAAAGCTATTAGTTATTCCATGACATCGCCTTTCACCACGGGCGGCATTCGTGGCAATAAAAAAGGTATTGGTCAGTTCCATCCGCGTAGCTTTAATATGGGCATCTCGCGCCAGGTTTGGGAAAAAGCAGGCGGCTTTATCATTACCCGTTTGGGCGAAGATATTGAGTACAGCATCCGCATCCATTCAATGGGTTTTAAAATCGGGTTGATACCTGATGCTAAAGTTTACCATAAACGCCGCACCAGCTTCTATCAGTTTTACAAGCAGTTACACTTTTTCGGCAGAGCACGTATTAACATCTATAAATTCTTTCCGGGTAGCCTTAAACCGGTGCATTTTTTCCCTGCTGCATTTACCATTGCACTGGGCTTTGCATTAGTTTCTAACATTTTTAGGTGGCCTATCGCAGTTTTATGCAATATTTTTTTGGCTGGGTTAATATTGTTAATATTTTTTCATGCCTGGACTAAAAACAAATCGGCAAAAGTTGCATTTTTGAGCGTATTAGCTGCCTTTATACAGTTAACCGCTTACGGGTTAGGATTTATACAGGATTTTTGGAAGCGCGTAATTTTTAAACAGTCATAAACGGGTATGTATCATCCATTTTCTATAGCAGAAACTATCAAAACGTCGTGGGGTATCCTAAAGACTAACTTTGTTACCATTGTAGTTTACTCGGCCATTATATTCCTCATCCTGTCTGTAATGGGCTTTTTGGGCGAATTTGTAATTGCCGCCGTAGATGGATTCTGGGCGCAGATGCTACTCTCGGTCGTGATACTAATTGTGCAGGGCTACACCACGCTCGGGCTATATAAACTCATTTTCACGCTTATTGACAGCGAGTTTTATGAGTTTGAGTTCGCCCAGATCGTACCTACGTTTCGCATGGTGTTTAACTATATCATCGTTATATTTTTACTGGCTGTTGTATTAATTGCCTATTTAAAAGTGCTCGATTATTGCTTTATTAATTATCCGATAGGTATTTATATCGGCCGTACTATTGGTCTGCTGGCTGGCCTATATTTAGCTTTCCGCTGGATGTTTTATATCAGCTTTATTGTTGATGACAATTGCGGGCCTATCGAATCACTAACTCAAAGTTTCAGACTAAGTGATAACAACCTTTGGAAGATCATTGGCTTAATGCTGATCATCCTTCTGTTCATCGCCATACCCGTTCAAATAGCCCAGTATTTCCCTGCGGCAACATTGGCTATTATTATTACTTACCCGTTTGTAAATATCGTACTGATTGTGGCCTATCGTAAACTGATTTACAGCCACCTTGACGTAGACGATGATGTTACTGAAACTATTTAAACCATGGGCTTAAAGGCATTTATTGGCAAGCTGTATGCAAATATTGCGCAAAAGAATATCGAGCACATGCGCAAAAATGGTGTCGGCTTACAAAATAAAACTTTTCAACACCTTATACATGAAGCGGCCACAACCGCTTTCGGTGTGGATCACGGTTTTGCTGATATTAAAACCTACGAAGATTTCAAAAAACGCGTCCCCATCCGTGATTATGAGGACCTGCGCCCTTATATAGACCGTATTTTACAAGGCGAAGGCGATGTGCTTTGGCCGGGCCAACCGGCTTATCTGGCTAAAACTTCGGGTACCACATCGGGTGTAAAATATATTCCGATCTCTAAGCAAAGCATGCCCGAGCATATTATTGCTGCACGTAATGCCCTATTAAACTATGCCTACGAAACCGGCAATACCAGTGCATTGGACGGCAAAATGATATTTCTACAAGGCAGTCCAGAAATGCACGAAACCAGTGGTATTCCCGTAGGACGTTTATCTGGTATTGTAGCACATCATGTGCCGAGTTATCTGCAAAGTAACCGCATGCCCACCTACAAAACCAACTGTATTGAAGATTGGGAAGAGAAAGTAGACGCCATTGTTGATGAAACCATTAACCAGGACATGCGCCTGATCTCGGGCATACCACCCTGGTGCCAAATGTATTTCGAAAGGCTTTCGGCAAAATCTGGTGGCAAAAAGATCAAGGATATTTTCCCCAACTTTAAGCTGTTTGTATATGGCGGCGTAAATTACGAACCTTACCGTGCCCGCATTGAAGAAAGCATTGGTTTTGCAATAGATACCATAGAAACATATCCGGCATCTGAAGGTTTTATCGCTTTTCAGGATTCGCAAAAAGATAAAAGCTTATTGCTATTGGTAAATGCAGGTATGTTTTACGAATTTGTCCCGGCCGAGGAATTTTTTAATGATAAACCTACCCGCATCAGCTTAAAAGACGTAGAACTCAACAAAAACTACGCGCTTATTTTAAACACCAGCGCCGGTCTATGGGGATATAGCTTGGGCGATACTATTAAGTTCGTATCTAAAAATCCGTATAAAATACTGGTTACCGGCCGCATCAAACATTATATATCTGCCTTCGGCGAACACGTAATCGGCGAAGAGGTTGAGCACGCCCTGATGAAAATTGCTGCCGAAGAGAACCTTGACGTTGTTGAGTTCACAGTAGCACCACAGGTTAACCCAATAGCAGGCCAACTTCCTTACCATGAGTGGTTTATTGAGTTTGGCAAGGCTCCTGCAGACCTAAAAGCATTCTCGCAAAAAGTAGATAAAGTACTTCAGCAAAAAAATATTTACTACGCCGACTTAATTGAGGGTAACATTTTGCAGCCTTTGATCGTCAAAGTACTAAAAAAGAACGCCTTTGTTGATTATATGCGTTCTGAGGGTAAACTAGGAGGGCAAAATAAAGTGCCCAGGCTATCAAACGACAGAAAGATTGTCGACCAGCTTACAGAATATATATTAAATTGATAACTTTAACCTTTAAGGCCTGTCCTTAATATTTAAATATAAAAACCAGAGTTCCGGCTTTAAACATGTCTGAAATAAATAATCGTCTGAAAAACATAGCCATTTTGGGCTCAACCGGCAGCATCGGTACACAGGCGTTGGAAGTGATAGAAGGGAATGCGCAACTGTTTAAAGCATACGTTTTAACCGCACAAAACAACGCCGAACTACTGATAGCTCAATGCCTTAAGTTTACACCTGCGTACGCAGTAATCTGTAATACAGATAAATACAATCAAGTAAAAGATGCGCTTGCCCATACTGATGTAAAAGTAATGGCGGGACACGAGAGCGTTAGCAGCATAGTTACAGATCAGCAAATCGATGTGGTGCTAACGGCCATGGTTGGTTTTGCGGGGCTGGAGCCTACTATTAATGCCATCAAAGCGGGTAAAGACATCGCCCTGGCCAACAAAGAAACCCTTGTAGTAGCCGGCGAAATAATCACCGCACTTGCTAAACAACATAACGTCAAGCTTTTGCCTGTAGATTCTGAGCACTCGGCCATATTTCAATGCCTGGCTGGTGAGGAATTAAATCCGATCGAAAAAATCATTATCACCGCATCAGGTGGCCCTTTCCGTGGTAAAACGGCAGAATTTCTGGCTGATGTAACCCGTAATGAAGCGCTTAAACACCCAAATTGGGTAATGGGCGCTAAAATAACTATCGACTCTGCTTCGTTAATGAACAAAGGTTTAGAGGTAATAGAGGCAAAGTGGCTGTTTGATTTAACGCTTGATCAGATTGACGTGGTAATTCACCCGCAATCTATCATACACTCCATGGTACAGTTTCAGGATGGCTCTATCAAAGCTCAAATGGGCCTGCCTGATATGAAATTACCCATACAATACGCACTTACCTACCCTAACCGCATAGCCAATCAGTTCAAACGGTTTGATTTTATAGCATACTCAAATCTTACCTTTGAAAAACCGGATACCAAAACATTCCGTAATCTACAGTTAGCTTATACAGCTTTAGATAAAGGCGGTAATGCTCCATGTATTATCAATGCTGCAAATGAGATTGCCGTTGCCGGATTTTTAAACAATGAACTGGGCTTTCTGGCGATGAGCGATGTAATTGAAACCTGCATGCAGCAAATGCCTTACATAGCCAACCCTGTTTTGGATGATTATTTGAATACTGACAAAGAAACACGCATCTTAGCGCAAAAATTAGTAAATCAGATGCCTTAGGCATTAACATATTTGACATAAATTAACGAATGAGTATAGTGATTATGGTAGGCCAGCTAATACTGGGCCTTTCAATTTTAGTGATCTTACATGAGCTTGGGCACTTTGTGGCCGCGCGTGCTTTTGGTATCAAGGTAGAGAAGTTCTACCTGTTTTTCGATGCCTGGAATATTAAATTGTTTAAATTCAATTATAAAGGTGTTGAATACGGTATTGGATGGTTGCCTTTGGGCGGCTACGTAAAAATTGCCGGTATGATCGATGAGTCTATGGATACAGATCAACTGGCCGGCCCACCGCAACCCTGGGAATTTCGCTCTAAACCAGCCTGGCAACGCCTGATTGTAATGCTTGGTGGCGTTACTGTTAACATTGTACTAGGAATCCTCATTTTTTGGGCGCTTACCTTAAAATATGGCGAAAGCTATATCCCTAATGATAACGTTAAATACGGTATTGTGCCGGGCATAGTGGGTAAGGAAATCGGCCTTAAAGCGGGCGATAAAATCACCCAGGTTAACGGCAAACCCATTGTACGTTTTGAAGAACTGATTAGCTCTAAAGTACTGATGGGCAACACAGAACTTACAGTGAATCGCGACGGTCGTGATACTTTTGTTAAAGTACCAGCCAATATCTTAAATGATATTTCTGATTACAGCATATTAGAGTTTGTACAACCGCGCACAAAATTCGCGATAGACTCTGTAGTGCCAGGTAGCTATGCAAATAAAGCCGGCTTGCTTAAAGGAGATAGTGTTAAGGCGGTTAATGGCACCCCAATTACTTTTTATGATCAGTTAACTGATAACGTTAAAAAATATAAGAATCAACAAATTACTTTATCGGTTAAAAGACATAACGATACCTTAACGCTAAAACCACAGGTAAACAGCGCCGGTACTTTAGGCTTTGCCGATGGTAGATTTGGTGTAGCAATTACTAAAGACTTTCCTGCAAGCAAAACCATTAGATTTGGTTTTATGGGTGCCTTACCCATCGGAGCTTCAAAAGCATGGGGAACATTCTCTGACAATGCTAAAGGTTTAGGGAAAGTATTTAAAGGCGAAGTAAAAGCTGGCAAGGCATTTACAGGCCCCGTAGGCATCGCAACTTTATTTGGTAGCCACATTGACTGGGGACATTTCTGGAGCCTGGTAGGCTTACTTTCTATGGCTCTAGCGCTAATGAACTTACTACCGATCCCGGCACTTGATGGTGGCCATGCCCTATTCCTTATCATTGAGATGATTAAAGGCAAACCACTAAGCGATAAATTTTTAGAGCGTGCACAAATTGTGGGCTTCGTGATATTGGTTACGCTGATGGTATTCATCTTCGGTAATGATATTATGAAACACGTGGGCAAAAAGTAATTATCCAGTAGAGACACAATGCTTTGTGTATCTGTTTTAATCAGAACATAACGAGACACAAAGTATTGTGTCTCTACGAAGAAAACGAGAACCTGTTTGAAATTCAAACAGGTTTTTTTGTTAAATTTACTTTGAACGAGGCAAACTTAATGGCGAAAAATAAAACCAACGAAACAACAGGCAGCGTAACAGATTTCATTAATGCAGTTGCCGATGAGGGCAAACGCAACGACAGTTTCGCCATTGCTGAATTAATGCAGCAACAAACCGGCCTTGAACCCAAAATGTGGGGACCGGCAATTGTTGGTTTCGGCAGCTATCATTATAAGTATGATAGTGGGCACGAAGGCGATGCACCACTCGTTGCCTTTTCGCCAAGGGCAAATGCTATTTCGTTGTATATGTGTTCTTTTGATGGCCGTGAAGATCTGCTCAAAATTTTCGGAAAGTACAAAATAGCTAAGGCTTGCATTTACATTAAAAAGCTGTCTGACGTAGATATAAAAGTTTTTAAACAGCTGATTTCAGATTCTTTTGAGCAAGCAAAAAAGCTACATGCTTAACCATTATAACTTCCATCTGATTGCTGCTGTAGGACAAATTTCGAATACATTATCCGTTGTGTTTACGTGATAATACGCGTTTACCTTAGAACCTACAGAAAACCGCTTATTTAAATTATACCACACCTGCGGCTCGGCGAAAAAGTAGAATCGTTTGCCACTAAGGGTGGCAGTTGTCGCATCTCCATGATTTCTGTTTTCTGTCCAGATGGAAAAATCACCTGCAAATTCAGCCTTGTAGTGAAACAGGCCATGATAAAAATACATGGTATACAAAAAATCATTGCTGGGCTTGGTATAGGGCACATACTTATAAAACAGAATACTACTTAAATAAGCCTCCCCTATTTTAAACGGATAACTTATACCAGCCGAATATGTATTGAGGATATAATAACTATACTGTCTCGGTGTAGTTATTCCAAGCCCTCCGCTATATTGTAGGTCGATAAACACTTTAGGTTTCCAAAAGCGAAACTCTTGCGACACCTGCATATAGTACTTGCCAATATTATTCTGATCACCAGTAAAATCGGCTTGTGTTTTAATTAGAAATGAACCGGGTTTAATGAAAATCTTACCCGTGTCCAGCGTTTTAAAATATTCGAAATATAAGGTCGGGAAATTCTTAGGGTTACGGTTAGGGTCAATAGAATGCCTAAAATCGTAATGCAATTGCAAGGATTGCGAAAATGCCTCGACTGAAAACAACGATAACAGAATTACAGCAAGAAATTTCATACTTTAGAGATTGATCGGTGTGATTTTTGAACCGATACAAAAGTGGCCCGGATGCTTTTCGCGATGCGGAATTTGTACGGAAATCTGTAGAATTGTACCGGAAACCTGAACAAAATCGATAATAACAACAACCAATGAAAGATTTGAACGACGCGGCTTTCATCAGCTTATTTAAAGAGGCTTATCAAAAGTGTTTCGGGCATCCCCTATCCACAGCGCTATCAGAAACAGAAAGCCGCCATTTAGCCAGTCAGATTTTCGAGGTAACAGGTTTGGTTATTGGCGCAAAAAGCCTTAAAAATTATTCTATTTATGTAACCAGCCATGTAGAAGATCGTTCAGAAAATCCATCTGTTGCTACATTAGATACACTGGCCCGTTATGTGCTGGATGCTCCTTATACTACCGAAGTTCAGCGTAAGGACAATGAGGGTAGTTACCCCTGGTGGTTTCAATATAAAAGCGATATCACACTTCCCGGCCACGAGTTCCGTAAACGTAAAATATCCTTCCCGGTAATGAGGCTTTTAGCCATTTCGGGGATCGTAGTATTCGTGCTTATTTGCATGGTGTTGATGATACGAGTATATCAAACTAAGTCTGATGCTTATTTTAAAGAAGCCTTTCGATCCGTTAATGAAGACGTGCTGACGCGAAATGGTTGGATAATAAAAGATAAAGATGCTGAGTGGTGGAAAAAGCGTTACCAGCGTTCGGGCCAGCTTACTTTATACACCTTAAGGGGCGACAACTGGGCAGATTCAGCCAACTCTCCAGTCATCAAAAACTTAATGCTTAGAGAGCTAACGTCAGACTGCTTTGTTGCTGAGATAAACTTAGATGAATTTCTCCCGCTGCAAAACTGGCAGCAAGCCGGTATATTGCTATTAGAAGATACAACCCTATCCAGCAAAAGCGTACGCCTGTCCATTGCTTACAACGATTACTTCGGCGGGTATAAAAAGCCAGGCGAAATCATAGTTCAGGCTATTAACTCTAATAAAAACGACCTAAGCAAACCGGAGGAAATTGCGCACGTACCGATGCTAACTTTCACGCCGGAACAAGCCAAATTAGTAGCTCAAAACATGCAGCGATCTGCTTTAAAGATTGAAAAAAAGGGAAATCATTTCCGCTTTTTGTATTCGATGGGTTCTCGTGAGAATTTTGCTTTTAAGGAGGCCTTAAGCAAAGATCTTGATATAGAACCCAAGTATATCGGCATTTTTGCCTTGCAGGGTTTTGTTGATAAGCCGCAGCCTATCCCAGCTCATATCAAGTATTTTAGTATTATGGATACACGTTGTAATTAAAAAATTCATCCTGTACTTCTTCTCCATTAATATTTCCGTAGAGACACAATATTTTGTTCAATTTAAAGAAAAGAGACAGAAAGTATTAGGTCTCTACGGGGTTGTATTTTATTATCTTTTACAATACACAATTAAGGAGGCTTTGGCAATTACCTGCCCGTTTAGCATAAAGCCTGTAAGCGCAGCTGTCGATGTTGACGTGTTGCCTAATTTTTGTGTTTTAAGCGCATAAACTGTGATCACATAGCGATGCGCTGCATCATGTTCTGGCGGACAAGGGCCAAGGTAACCTGGGAAACCAGCATCATTAATACTTTGCAAACTGGTTTCAGGTGCGATGTGCAATTTGGCATCGCCAGCGCCTGGTTTAAGCTCATGTATCTCGGCTGGGATGTCTACCATAACCCAATGCCAAAAACCGCTGCCGGTGGGTGCGTCTGGGTCGTACATGGTAACGGCGAAGCTTTTGGTGCCTTGTGGTACGTTGACCCAGCTTAGTTGCGGCGATTTATTACTCCCGTTACAACCGAAGGCATTAGCGGTAAACTCGTTGGTGAACTGGCCGCCAAGGTCATTACTTTTTAAAGTGAAGGTTTGTGCATGTGCCACACCGATGGCTATTAAAGCGATACAGAAACATAAAAATTTTCTCATGATAATGATTGATTTGTTTCTGCCAAAATTAGGTCATGAGGTACCCAATAAATTGTTGCAATCGGCTCAAAAAAATATTGCAAACGGTTCAAATTATTGATTACGATACGCAGACGGGGTTAAACCGTATTTCTTTTTAAAAGCAGTATTAAAATTCGATGGGTTATCATAACCATAGATGTGATAAATTTCGTTAGTTGTTTTGCCTTTTAATAGATCGGTACCGGCTATTTCTAGCTTACGGTCGCGGATGTAACGTTGCGGGGCAATGTTATACAAACTTTCGAAATCGCGTTTAAAAGATGATAGACTTCGGTTGGCCAGAAAAGCCAACTCTTCTAGCGTAAGGTTATTAAGCAGATTGTCTTCTATCAGCTGTTTTAACGATAACTGACTTATCTCTTCGCTGGCAAACATTGCGGGAAATTGCTCGGGAAAAAGCTCGTAAATGGTTAGTAAAAGTTCCTCAAGTTTATGAAGTGCCATGGCATCAGAAAGTTGTTGCCCACTCTCAATCAGTGTGATCAGGCCGCGCAAATATTCGTTAAGGAAAGGAGTTCGCGAAAAGAGCAGGTAAGGCGAGACCGCTTTGGCTTGGTTGATATGATGAGCAGTGATCGCTTTTTTCTTCAAAAAATTGGTTACCAATTCGCGTGGAAAAAAAGCGATCAGGCTGCTGTATAGATCATCATTTAAAGTACGTTCGGCAATGATAGAGTGCCCGCCCGGTATCAGGATGCCCTGATGCGAGCTTATTAATGTATTACCGGTTGACCGGTAAAGTTCTTTTTGCCCATTAAGCACAAAGCTAATTGCATAATGGCTAAACACTACCCTGTTTTTACCTACGCTATCTTTTTCGCGATAGTAAACAAAGGATATATCACCAGCATTAATTTGCTGCTGATGTTTTACATCATGCGGAACAGCAACGTGGTGCATGGGTATTTTATACAGTTGGCTCTTGCTCCAACGCTGCGGTATCAAACAATGGCGGATCCTTTTTAAATATTGCCGCAAAAATTAATGCCAGAACAAAAATAAAGATCAGCGATACCGCTATACCTGTAAGCACTTTAACCGGCGAGGTATCTGTTTGCATCGCAAATTGCTTTTGCATTTTTTCGGTTTGCTCATCAATTTTCTCCTGATCAACGCCTTGTTTCTCCATCATTTGGGTAGTAGCACCTATTACAGCAGTTTGTGTTTTCTCTACCATGTGCGGCTCTATCACTTTTCCAAAAAGGATGTTTGCACCCAGATAGGTAATGGCATAAGAAACAAACATCATCATAAAGATAGCTGTGGTTGCCTGTTTAAAGGTCCAATAACCGCCTAACTTTTTACGCAGATCACTACAAAATATACCTGCAATAACCAATGGTATTAACACCGAAAAGATGATAGGCCCGAACGAAATCATCCAAAACGATGTGGCAATTGAGGTAATAAAATAAAATGAGAAAATGTTAAGCACCATTAAAATAAGGCCAAGTGGTATACCCGTCATTGCCCCTTTTTTCCTGATGTCGTTATCCGAAATTGTCATAAATTTTGTGGTTTGGTTGTCAATAGGTTATTCGAAAGTATCTAAGATACTATAAACTGCCGAATCAAAAGCAGGATCTACAGCATTAGCAATAAAATCCTCAGACGAATCATCCCCATTCTGCACATCCTGGAAGAAAACCATCATCGGATAAAAAAGCTCTTTTAGCTCAGAATCTTCAGGTAACTCAAGCGCAACCCTTTTAATTTCGCTGGGCGAGCTATCTAATAAGATCTGGTTGGCAATTACCGACTCATAGATGCTGTATTCGTCCTGAAACTCATCTTCATCAACCAATAAAAACTCTTTCAGGTAATCATCTAATGATGGCTCTATTTCTTCGTCGCGGCACTCGTTAAGGTACAGCAGTAAGTTTAAAAGTTCGGTACCACGGTCAAGGGTTTCTTCTTCAATATCTTCCCACTCCTGTGTTTCCAGGTAATCCTCTTCCAGCTTTTTTACATCAGCGCTAAAGAAGTTGATCATCAGTAAATCGAAAAATATTTCGCGCAGGGGCTCTAACTGCGGCATGTCGTCAAACACGGCATCCACATCGTCAACCTTACTTAAAAAATCTTTGTCAGAAGCAAAAGCTTCATCAAACCGGGCTTCGGCTACTGCTTCAACCGGGTGATATCCGTTAAACGCCTGCAAAGCAGCGCGAATAGCTGCATGAATTTTTGGATCTGTCATGTTTTTACAATTTAAATAGTTGGTTATTGTTACAAGTTAACAACACTTGCCCCTTTAACGTTTGCCCAATAAATGGCGAATTATACGATTTTGAAAAATTATTTTGACGGGTATACGTCCACTCTACATCGGTATCTACCAAGGTAAAATTGGCATCAGCATCAGCATCAATACTAATAGCGGGCGCACCTATAATTTTACGCGGATTAACAGATAGTTTTTCTACGATCAAATCAAGCGGCAGTCCGGCTTTAAGCGCCAGTATAAGAGACGTTTGCAAGCCAATGATGCCAAACTCGGCCATCTCGAACTCTACATTCTTATACTCTACCTCATGTGGTGTATGTTGCGATACAATGGCATCAATTGTACCATCTTTTAAGCCTGCTATCAGCGCATCTACATCTTGTTGGATGCGTAATGGTGGCTTCACTTTATACTGACTGTCGAAGCCTGTAAGAGCTTCATCTGTTAATACCAGATGATGAGCAGCCACATCGCAGGTAACCTGTAAACCACGCTGGCGTGCCTGTCTGATCAGATCAACCGAGCGCCAGGTAGATATGGTAGAGAAATGGATCGGTGAGTTGGTATACTCGGCCAAGTAAAGGTCGCGGGCAACCATCAGCTCCTCTGCCAGCGAAGGAATACCCTTCATACCTAACAACGTGCTTACTTCACCTTCGTTTACTTTGGCTTTACCTGCAATTGCTGTATCCTCGGGATAAGAGAATATAAGCGCATTAAAGCCGTGGGCATAAAGCAGGGCGCGTTCCATTAATCCGGCATCTTGCACCGGGTGGTTGCCGTCTGTAAATGCACGGGCGCCGCTTTGCAGCATATCGTACATTTCGGCCATATCCTTGCCTTCGCGTTTATATGATATCGCCCCAAGAGGAACTACATCAACCAAGCTTCCTTTCGATTTATTAACCAGGTATTCAACCTCGGCCTTAGAGTGCACAGGTTTCTGGGTGTTGGGCATTAATGCTATCCCTGTAAAACCTCCGGCGGCAGCTGCAGCTGTGCCTGTGTGCAAGTCTTCCTTTGTTTCGTATCCTAGTTCGCCGATATTGCAGTTCAGATCAAAAAAGCCGGGTAGCAGGTATTTACCTGTCGCGTCGAAAGTTTCTGCATCTGATGTGATATCATTACCAATTTGGGTGATTACACCGTTTTCAATTAAAATATCGGTAACCTGCTGATGAAAGGGAGAGTTTGGGTCAACAACGGTAGCAGATTTGATGAGCAAATTCATGAATGTTGATTTGTAGACAGTATTGTGATGATCGTTCTGGCTTAAGAAACCACTGTTTTGCCCGGTTTATAGAACCTTACTAACAGTATTTCGGCCGCCAGAAACACCAATGCCAAAAGTATGCAAAGTTTCCATAATTGTAAGCCAAAATTTGATTCGGAAAGCATGGTTTTTATCGAAGCACTTCCGGGCGTTAACACAACACTCATTTTCGGTAGCATGTTTTGCAACTGGGCCTTGTTTAAATAATGCAGATCAGACTCTAACCTGTTATTATTAAAGGCTAGCCATTGCACGGTACTATCCTGCTTCATGAGCTGATAATGACCAGGTTTGTGTAACTGATCTGATAGATAAAGCAGTGTGCTCCCCTCCTGCCGACGCACATCCGGAATGATTTTTTCATTACCCCGTACCAGAGTCAATATCTCATTCGGACCAATTTGTAGAGGTGCAGTTTCTATCGATTCGCTATTGCCCAATGTGTAATATAATGGCTGATCATGCCCGCTTAGCAAGGCAATCCTTAACATTGTGGTAACAAAAAGCGCGTGCCGGGGCAAATTACTAAACGTTTCATCCAGCGGAACAGCGCTTACATAAACTTTACCTTGCTGATATTTAGATTGCTCCCAAAATGGCTGTCCACCAGCAAGAGCCATTAGTTTTTCGCCTACGGCGGATAGGCTATTGTTGAGTTGATAGTATGCTTTAACATTCGGCAGATCGAGATTTTGCGGGATATTCTCGAAAGTATTGCGATACACCTGCGCCTTTGAATTAATGCTCGATACCTTAGCCGCCTCTTTAACCACTTTTTCGGGGAAAGCAGCGCCGAGCGGTTGTAGTAAAGATTGATAACTAGTCAGGTCAGCATCCGCAGATGGGAATGCAGCAAGCGTCCCACCCTTTTGTACGTATACTTTAAGCTGCTGCGCTAAACCGCCAGATATGGTTTTAACATTGCTGATGACAATCAAGGGATATTGTTGCAAGCCACTATAATCCACATGCCCATCAGTAGTCTGCGTGATCTTAAAAAATGGATCACTGCCAAAAACGGCGTTCAAGTATACATCAGGTTTATCGGCGGTTACCAGTAATATCGGCATCTGCGACTGTACGTAAAAACTAAAGTAGAACTGATTATCAAAAGTTACCGGGTTATCCTGTAATTGTAACTCGGCACGTTGCCAACCGGCTTGCAGACCAGAGAACGAGAGCGTATCAGTTACTATTGATCCAGCATTGAGTGTGTAACTGCCCAAAGCTTTTTGTGCGCCGTTAATCAATAACTTTAGCGGCACGTTCACGGCTTTTTCGTCGGCGTAGTTATGCAAACGGACTACCAGTTTTTCACTTTCGCCCGGGCGATGCACTGCGCTGAGTAACCAAACGCTATCGGCAGCAATATTGGGAAGCGGGTTGGCTTTTAACTGTATAAAACTAACTGATAGATTGGTATCAACAACCAGTTTATTGCCTGCCATATTTTTTTGAAAATCAGACAATATAAATACAGAACCCTTAGTATCGCCCTGTGCCTGCAACAGGCTTTGTTGTCTGTTAATTATAGTTTGCAGGGAACGGCTTTGTGCACTGATCTTAATACCATCAACGGCATCATTAAATTCATCCCGGCTAAGCAAACGTTGGTGCTTGCCTTCAAAATCCTGTGTTAATATTTGGAAACGGGTGTTGATATTATATGTCTGAGCTATCTCTTTAGCCCTGGTTTTGGCTTCATCCAATAACGTCCCCTCGCTACTGAGTGCCTGCATAGAGTACGAGTTATCTATAAAAACACTTACCGCTTGCTTTTGCCCCGGCTGTACTTTAACGTTACCAGGCAGATATGGCCGGGCAAATGCAAATACTAAAAAAGTAATAGCCAATAGCCTTGATCCCAGGATCAGCCGTTCTTTTAAATTTCGGCCAGAGGCCTGTTGCTCCTGCACCTCTTTTAAGAACTGCACATTGCTGAAATATACTTTATGATACCGCCTGAAATTAAACAGGTGGATAAGCACAGGTATTACTAAAGCAAACAGGGCAAATAAAAAAGCCGGATAAACAAACTGCATCTTAAAAATATAGCCTCATTTCAAATATGCAAAATTGCTACAGTAATTAATGCCGAAGCATAATTTATTATTGCCGATGACCTGAATTACAAAATGCAGATGCTATAAAAACAAAAATTAAACGGGCTGATCATCGATACTCCGTGTGTGATAAAAAGGTGCCGATACGTGAGTTAGGCTTACGGTGAAGGTACTGCCCTCGCCCAGTTTACTTTCTATGGTTAAAGTGCCATCTATTTTTTTGATCAGGTCGCGGATTAACATAAGGCCCATACCACTGCCATCTTCGCCGGCGGTACCTCTTGAGGTGTAATGGCTTAAGCCCTGTATCCTGCTCAAAGTATCCGGGTTCATCCCTACACCATTATCCCGCACGGTAATTTTCAGTTCCCCTCCATTAAGTTCAGAAGAGAATTGTATCGCCCCATAATGGTTGGTAAACTTAATAGCATTGGTAAGCAGGTTACGAAATACTATTTTCAGTACTTCGTTCTCTGCAAATATCTCTAAATCACTACTTATGAGGTTTAACACCTGGATCTCTTTCTTCTGCAATTGTAGCTTTTGTTCCTCTACCAACGCATCAACCATGCGATGCAAGTTTACGTCCAGTTTTTCAACCCGGCCATCGTTTACCTGGCTTTTAATCCAATATAGCAGATTATCTAATAAATTAATAGCCCGCGTATATTGCGCCTCCAGGTGTTGGTACAAATGCCCTGCCTCTTGGTTAGATACCAGGTTAAGATTAATAAGATCTATAATACTTTTGGTATTGGTAAGCGGGTGCCTTAGATCGTGCGAAATGATTGACAGCAATTTGCTTTTTAGGTTATTATCTTCTTCCAGAATATTATTCTGCCCCAATATTTTTTTATTCAGGCGAGCCACAGAATCGGCATGCTCTTCTATTTGCCTGTTTTTTTCATTAAGCTCGGCTGCATAAACTTTAGCCTTTTTATAATTATAACTTATAGAAAATATCAGCAATACAACGATAAGCATGATAATAAGAATGCAAAGCAATACCACACTTTTGGTTTGCGATTCTTTCTGAATTTCGGAAATCTTTTTTTGAATAGCCAGTTGTTTTTCCTGCTGTTCTTTTAACACTTCAACAAAAAGTACAGCGTCGTTTTTATTGGTTTCACTATTGGCACGCTCTACTTCAAGCAGTTTTTGCTGCCATTGAGTAACCGCCAGCAGATCATTTTTTTGGCGATAAGCGTTAAGTAATATTTCGATAGCTTCGACCTGTAAATTATGTGCTTTTACACTGTCTGCATTCAACTGGGCACTTTCTGCGTAGGCAATTGATTTAGCATACTCCCCTTGCTTAAGATACAAACCGCTTAAACCAATATAAGTTAGGGCCTTACCAAATTGATCTTTAGTAAGCGTATCAATATGCAGGGTTTTGTTGTAATAATAAATTGCAGAATCTGCATTATTGATATCAGCATAAAGCTCGGCACGGTCATAGTAACTTTTCTTTTCGCCATACAGGTACCCAATTTTACTGGCAAGGCGACAGCTCGTTTCGTACATTTTAAGTGCCTCGCTGTGCTTTTTTTGTTTCTCTTTAAGCAAGCCTATGCGTTGCTGAATGTTAACTATATCAACAGGCTTATTTAATTTGCTAAGGATGCTCAGACTATTGTTAAGTAACCGCTCTGCTTCGATTAAATTTCCATGGTTTCGTTGTATTGAACTCAAATGCTCTTCGGCACGTGCAATATTATAGTAGTCTTTATTTTGGCGGCTTAGCTCTATAGCATGCGTATATAAAATTTGTGCCCGCTTGGCATATCCGCGTTGATTAAATACTTCGGCTTGATACAAATAATTTACAGCTAGCCCTCTTTTATAATTGGTTTTTATACAAAGCTGCTCGGCATCAGAAAGCAAAACTAAGGTCTTAGCTAAGTTGCCATGGATTTGGCGATATGCCCGTTCGTTAAGCGAATCTATCTCGGCTGGGGTCACAGTGCCATGTTTACTTATGCCAGCGCCCGCTCTAAAATGCAGAATCAGCGCAGCAGCAATACTGTAAACTAATATTCTCTTAATCATTTAATCAGGCACTCTGGGTTATAAACCTTTAAGTAAGTCGTTTTACGAAATAACTAAAATATTTGTTTCGATACACCATGCTGCAAACATTTTATGTGTTAAAACATTTAAAACGGAAATATTGAGTAATTTAATTGGACGCCATCACTTTACAGGCGTGGCCGGGTAATCCGGATCAACTTATCCAGATGCGGTGCAAAGAAAGAGATTAACGCGGGCAGAGTTTACATTAACCTTAATATAGATATATTTTCTGTTGAAAATTACGCAGGTGATGAAACTTACTGACCAATATTTTCAACACTATGTTGAACTTGTTTCGGCCACAAACAGACCAGCTTATATTGTGCAACTACCTAATTAGTACAGAAGGGATACTGATCCCAATGATAACCGGGACAGTAGGAAGAGCGTTAAAGTAGTTTGTCAATTTGCTAATGGCCCTCACTAACAAATTGACAAATCTATAAATCATCTAGTTATCACTATGATGCTTTTTATGCTTCTTCCTGGTCGATTTCTTTTCTGTGGTTTTCTTTTTTGATGATGATTTTTTGGTGTCAGCATCTTTCTTTACCACTGGTGCCGGTGTTGCGGCAACATCAACTTTCTTAGAGGTACTTGATGTATCCGAACTAATTGTACGTACAGAGAAATTATTACTGTGCAGGCTATATTCCAGCAACCTTTTTTCGCCGGTTGGTTTAGCTGATGCCCCGTTGCCATCGTATACCGGGAACTGGCGCATTAGCTTACTCTCTTTAATGTACAGGTTGTCGTCTCCGCGGTAGCCTTTACGTTGTGAAGCTGTTAATCTCGGAAAGTCCAGTTTTTGCGATTTACCACCATTATACTCGTACACAAAAACGTTTGTAAAGCGTGTGGTATCAGCAGATTTAGCCTGGATGATAATCTCCGGGTTGCCATCAATATCCAGATCGGCGTTGAACACATCTTGTATCGGGCCTTCCAGATCACCGGTTGTAGTATCATACTGCTGATCAGTAGAGTCTGACCGCAGAATCATATAGGCACCGCCTCCTTTAGCGCCACGGCCCCAGCTTAGTACATCGTAATACCTGCTGGGTGTCACCTCTATCATTTTATGATATTTAAAGGGCTCTTCCAAAGCTGGCTTTTTAGCAACCGGAGTTACCACAACTGGTGTGCTTTTTTGTTCCTGACTGCAAGATGCTATACCCGTACAAGCCGCAACAAGCAGTAGTATAGTTTTAAAATTCATGATTTTATATTAGTTAAATTAATTAGCTTAATTAAACAGGTAATCTGTTGTAAGGTCCATCTTAATTTTGCCAGGCTGTGTCCAGTAAACCTGCACGGTACCGGCTGCGCCTACATCAAAATATTTTACCTTAAAGCGGTGATACCCTTTTTGCAGCAACACTTCTCCCCCGCGTTCAAAAATGCTATGCTTGTTATCGTTGCTTACAATTAATTGGTCGTCGATTAACAGCACAGAGCCATCGTACGATTTTACTGAGAAAATGTATTTCCCATCATTATCAATACGAATATAACCGTCATATATTATCCCAAAGCCGCCTTTATACGTCTTTTTAAAGTCGGTAGTATAAAATCCTTTAGCAATACCCGTATCAACTGCAGCCAAGGGGTTGATCTGATCTGTATTAGCTAATGTACCCGAAACCAGCAAGTATTTTAAACCCTGTTTAGTCGGCTGGTAAGCAATGGCCGGAAAAGCCGCCCGATTATAAATTGTACCCTTAGTTACCACACTACGACGTCCCGAAGGCGTAATTACAATAGTTTGCAACTGGCGGTACTGATCCTGCGGAACATCCAACGTAAAGGGATGCTCGTAAACATTGTCGGTTTCGCGCGGGGTGTAGCCGTCTATCGTGTAGTAGATTTTAGCACCTTCCACGGGACTTTTTAAGGTGACATTTAAGGCTGTACCTACCATAATACTATCAGGAGCACCGATGGCTATAGGAACGCGGTAATTGATATTATTTTTATCCAGTTGAGCCAAATGCTTAGGCAAGCGGTTTGTCTGAAAATCATTAAAATCTTTATTAGCCAACGGTGACCATGCAACTTCTGATAGAGCCATTAATCGTGGCAGCAGCATATACGCCAGCTTGGCATCGGTTGGGATATATTCTGTCCAAATGTTGGCTTGTACACCGATAATAAACTTTTGCTGCGCAGGTGTTAGAGCCGCCGGTGTTGGGTTGTAGCTGTAAGTTTTGCTTAATGGCGCATAATTGCCAATACCAAAAGGTTCCAGATCTGATTTGCCTTGTGCATGATCAAAATATAAACCACCACTGCCGGGCGTCATGATTACGTTATGGCCTTGTTTAGCGGCTTCAATACCGCCGCTTTCGCCTCTCCAGCTCATTACCGTAGCGTTTGGTGCTAAGCCACCCTCCAAAATCTCGTCCCACCCAATAATGCTGCGGCCTTTTGAGTTCACAAATTTCTCGATACGTTGAATGAAATAGCTTTGCAAGCCGTGTTCATTTTTAAGCTTTAACCTCTTAATCATGGCCTGGCAATAGGCAGATCGCTGCCATGCATCTTTGGGAACTTCATCGCTACCAATATGGATGTATTTTGATGGGAACAACTCCATCACTTCGGTCAGCACGTCCTCTAAAAAGGCAAAGGTTTTATCTGTAGGGCAATAAATATCGTGGAAAACACCCCAGGTTTGAGCAGCCTGATATTGTTTATCCGGCTCGCAACCGAACTCGGGATAGGCCGACAATGCAGCTTCTGAATGACCCGGCATCTCAATCTCCGGCACTACATTGATGAATCTATCTGCTGCATATTTAACAACATCATGAACCTGATCTTGCGTATAAAAACCGCCATAAGGCGTATTATCATATTGCTGCGGCGTGCGGTCGTGATAGTTACCGATAACTGTTTGCGCACGCTGACTGCCAATTGTAGTTAGCTTAGGATATTTTTTGATTTCGATACGCCATCCCTGGTCATCTGTTAAATGCCAGTGGAAGGTATTTAACTTGTAAGCAGCCATTAGGTCAATGTATTGCTTAACCATTTCTACCGAGAAGAAATGGCGCGATACATCTAAGTGCAGGCCACGATAACCAAAACGTGGATAGTCTTCGATAGTTAAACAAGGCAAATCTGTTGAACCCGAATGTTCTAAAGGTAGCAGTTGTATTAGCGTTTGTACACCGTAAAACAAACCTGCGCCTTTACCGGTAAGTACTATTTGCTGTGGGGTGATTGTCAGGCGGTAACCTTCGGCAGGCAAATTATCAGTACCGGCACTTGTTAATATGATGGCATTGTTGGCTGATGTACTACCTGCATTTACTATAAGCTGATTGCTCAGCATCCATTTACTTTTCAGGTAATTGGCAAAAAACAAAACGGCCTTATTACTTACAGAATCGGCCACCAATTTGGTTTCCTGGCTTAGCACAAAACTACCCGGCGCTTTGGTTAGTGTTACCGGAGCCGGGATAATACCAGCATAGCGATCTGGCGTTTGAGCAAATATATTTTTAGGGGGAAATAATAGAAATACTATGAATGACAGGACAAAAAATTTCAGCAAATTAGTTTTAATCATCAGAGAAATATGAGAGCGTTTATTCTTGAGCCGTGAAATTAGTAGATTTTTTGACTTACCCATAAACAAGCGTGTAAAAAATACGTGAAGAACCTTATTATGCGAGTAGTTTTTCCTTTTTCACTTTCCGCTTTTGTTCATTCTCTTAATTATTAAATTCTGAAAATTCTGGTTCAAGAAAGTTCTGATGACAACGTATAGAAAACAAAAAAGCCATTCACTTTACAGCAAATGGCTTTCCATATATCACTAAAATATCCGCTTAGGCTTTAGCGTGTGCTTCGGCTTCAATAGCATATTCTTTATCAGCTAAATATCTTTCTGCTTCTAACGCGGCCATACAACCGGTACCCGCAGCTGTTACAGCCTGGCGGTAAACGCTGTCTTGGGCATCGCCGCAACAGAAAACACCTTCTACATTGGTTTGCGTGGTACCCGGTTTGGTTTGTATATAGCCTGTTTCGTCCATATCAATAATACCTTTAAAAATATCGGTATTAGGGTGGTGGCCAATGGCTACGAAGAAACCAGTAACATCAATTACTTTTTCTTGGTTAGTTTGGTTATTTAAAACGCGTACACCTGTTACAGACTGCCCGTCACCTACAATTTCTTTGGTTTCGGTATTGTAAATAACTTCGATATTTGGGGTGGCTAATACGCGGTTTACCATTGCTTTAGAGGCACGGAACTCATCGCGGCGAACCAGCATGTATACTTTGCGGCAAAGTTTAGCCAGGTAAGTAGCTTCTTCGGCAGCCGTATCGCCAGCACCTACCAGGGCAACATCTTGGCCTTTAAAAAAGAATCCATCACACACGGCACAGGCAGAAACACCAAAGCCATTATATTTTTGTTCTGACTCCAGACCTAACCATTTTGCAGACGCACCTGTAGAAATAATTACAGTATCGGCCAGTATAGTAACAGTTTCGTCCACCACAACTTTGCGTGGGAAACTCGAAAAATCAACAGAGCTTACATAACCAAAACGAATTTCGGTCCCAAAACGTTCTGCTTGTTTACGGAAGTCTTCCATCATCTCGGGGCCCATGATGCCTTGTGGATAACCCGGAAAGTTCTCTACATCAGTAGTTTGCGTAAGTTGGCCTCCGGCTATCATACCGGTATATAAAACTGGTTTTAAATCGGCACGAGCTGCATAAATTGCTGCAGTATATCCGGCAGGGCCCGATCCAATGATCAGACATTTTACGTGTTCAGTATCTTGAGACATTTTATTCCTTGAAATAGTATACAAATTTACAATTTATTGGCCAAGAGCCCAAAATAAACCGGTCAGTATATTGTAGTTATTGGATGATGATGTTATGACGTTGTTTTAGCCTCACAAACTGTAACATTAAAATGTATATTTATAGATGCAAAGAGATTTAGAATTAATAAAAGAAATATTGTTTTTTATTGAAAAAAAGAAAAATAGTTTCCCTGAACCAATCAAAATATTAAATTACAGTGAGGATGACGTAGATTATCATTGTACACTACTTTTAGATGCAGGCTACATTGAAGCTCAAGTACTTGGATATGGATCAGTATTTCCTAAGAGATTAACGAATAGAGGTCATGATTTCTTAGATGCCGCTCGAGATCCCGGAATTTGGAAAAAAGCTAAAGATACGATAACGAAACATGGTGGCTCATTCACAATGGAAATCGTAAAAACTGTTTTAACAGAATTGATCAAAAATCAACTCGGTATCAAATAAAACTTAATTCTACCTAGGTTACTTTCCCACATTCGCCATTAAAACCCTTATAAAATTTCCGCCCAAAATATTCGGCACCTATCCCTTCTAAACAGTTGGGGGTAGATGACCTTAAAAAGGAGTCATTATGGAACTTAAATCATTTGAAGGGGTTAAATCTGAATTGCAGAATATGCAAAATGATTTTAATGAGAGGGTTAAGGGTTTATTAGCGTCTTGCGAGGATAGAGTTTGTATTAGAATACAGCCTACTTATCTATCTTCTGTTAATAAAAATGATGGATACCCTGTCCAAATATGCATATGGAATGACAACATAAAAGACCATCCATCTACTCCAATTTTTGGGAATGGGATCAAACCCTTTTAAGTAAAATTATAATTTCACAATTAAAGTTAGTGCTTTTATTTTCCATCATATATTCTTGGATATCACCCTTCATAAATGAATGATAGGGATATATATCAATATTTATAACTTCATAATCTTCCTCAAAATCTTCAAACTTCAAGTTAAATATGCCCCCAACGCTTAAAGATGTTTCTTTTGTTGGTTTTAATAAATCTGAAAATAAACCAGCATCAGAGGTTTGTGCTATTATATTTCTCTTTTCATCAATGAATTTAATTACTGCATTTATTGTAGACATTTGTTAGTTATTAATAGCTGTTAAAAATTGATTTGGTGTTTTATTGAATCCTGGTACATTCTCTCTTAAAGCCTTATAAGCACGCATAGCATACTCTTTATTTCTCATACTAATTTCAAAGGTATCCAAAGGCATATTAAAATCAGTTAAATTATCTTTCAATGCAAAATATACTTTATCAACGTAAGATAATTTTGATGTATCTATTGGTATAGAAGTTGTTTTTATAGTATCCACTGGCGTATTTCCCACAGGAGCATAATTATAGCCTCCTACACGAACAAAGTTTCCAAATACACCCAAATACTCATGCCGTCTTTGATCTTTGTATACAGAGCATATAAAGAGGTTAAGTGGTCTTTTTAATCCTTCATAGGTATTAGAACCTTCATAAGCCTTAAAGGCTGAAATAGATGGATTGGTAAGAATAAATAACAGGAGTATCCCACCCGTTATTAACAGAGATTTTTTTGATTTCATTTGGCCGTTGGAAGCACCTATGTACCACTCAGCCCAACAAGTGATGATAAATAAATTAGCGTGGGGCTTCATCAGCTTCCACGCCCGTCGAAAAGCGCATATACGAATGATTATCCCCACGCCGTTCGGCATGCGACATACTCAACTCGTATACGTTCTGCTTTTGAAATTTCGACGGTTCGGAAGCTAAAACGAGTTCGCTATAAATAAAGCACAAAAGTAAACAAAAAGATAATTACCTTTGCAACAATTAGTATATTTGAGAGTTATCTATTATATTGCATATCAATACTTAAACACAAAAAAATGGCCGATATCACATTAAAGGAAATTTCTGATTTACTTGATAAAAAGTTAGATGAGAAATTAAAACCAATCCACGATAGGTTAACGTCGTTAGAGGTTGATATGAAAATAGTGAAACACGACATTAAAGAGATTTTAAAACACGTTCCAGTTGGAAATAATGACTTAGAATCTAAACTACCTAAATTACAGCAAGCCTAAAATAACACCAAGATATTTGAAGCCTCGACTAATCATCGGGGCTTTTTTCTTTATACGCTTATTTACAATCAATAAGGAAAAAACAGGTGTAACTTACAGGATTACAAATTAGGCTTCCAACGGCACTTAAAAAGCAATAGAGCAGAGGTTACACCAGTATGTTTATTATTTAAGCAATATAAAATAGGTTCATATATTGCTTAGATTGGTTAATCTATATGACCAATATCATAAAACACACAAAAAAACATTAATTCTTTACACCAAATGCACGATTGTCATGATGAATATTTTTACATATTAACAATTGCTTAACATGTAAAAAATTAAGATTTGAGGTTTTTACGGGTTCCTACAATGTGATTATTTTGTAGGTTTATAGAAACTTAAACTATATCAATATGACACCTGAACAGCTAAAAAACTCTAGGTTTAATGCATTCTCTATAATAGAAGTTGAAAAAGGGAAAAAAGTATTAATTTTTCTATGTGAAAATAAGTCCATGGCAGATAACTTATATGATTTATTAAGCACAAATAATTATAAACTTACAATAGGTGTTGGCCTTAAAAAGAATTACAAATTTGAACTTGATTTTTTAGATAAAGGATTCAAGTTTCAATATGATACAGAACAAACGACTGGCAGTTACCCACCATTATTATGGCTGGCTAATCAATCTGTTGGTTTCGTAACTACAGGAATAAAGGGCGAAGGACAGCAACGATATTGGAACGATGTTTATCTACCTTTAATCCGACCCTTGATGAATTAACAATTCTACAATTATTTTTATTGCCAATAGAATTATATGTGTCCATTCCAGATACATATTTTTTCCCACCATCTTCAACTGTCTTGAAGGTATAGGTGCCAAATATTCTGAATATCTTTAGGTCTATAATTTAGTTTCATCAATTCGGCTGTGATTTTGGGATAATCGGCTACGCTGTCCATCCCCAGCGGATATGATTCAGCGCCGTCAAAATCAGAACCGATGCCCACATGTTCGGCCCCGATGAGTTTAACCATGTAATCAATATGTTTAATAAGCAGGCTTAGTGGCGGCCTGAATTGATCTGTCTCTGCCTTATGAATAGCAAAAAGTTTAAACATACCCAGATCACCGTTCTTATAAACTTTGCTCAGCGAATCCAATTCGGCTTTGTGTACGGCTAAAAACGGGAGCTCTTTGTTGTAGAATGTACTATCTAAAAAAGCGCTGTAGAAATTTACGAATACAACCCCACCATTTTTAGCCAGGGCTTTCAACTGATCATCCTTCAAATTTCGCTGGTGCGGACATAATGCATATGCGCAACTATGCGAAGCAATAACAGGCTTTGTTGTAGCTGCCAGTACATCGTAAAAAGTATGCTCGCCCACGTGCGATACATCGACCATTACGCCCAGACTATTGAGGCGATGCACTACATCTTTACCAAAGTCGTTTAAACCTAAATGCGGCAGTGAATCGGCATTAAAGCGTTCTTCTTTAGCCGAGGTTGCCCATGGCGTACTATTATTCCAGGTGAGGGTTAGATAGCGCATTCCGCGTTTGGCAAGGCTATCAATATAATCCAGCCGGTCTTCTATCATATGCCCACCCTCCACTCCTATCAGTGCAGCCATTTTTTTACGGGTTGCAGCAGCTGCCAACTCGTGAGCATTTTTAACCAATTGTATTTTATCCGGATTGCGGTGAATCAAAGCGTATAGCGAATCTATTTCCCGATTAGCAAACGCATAAGCCGAACCATGCCCGTACTCTGGGCCACACCAGATCGAAAATACCTGCACATCCAGGCCGCCTTGCTTTGCACGTACCAGGTCGAAATTGCCGTCAGGTTGCTTTTTAGCCAGATCGGTGCCGGTAATTAATTGGTTGGATAAGGCATCGTTATGGGTATCCGCTAAAATCATATGGCGATGTAACGATGCTGTATCTTGCGCAGATGCATTAATAATTGTGAAAAGAAATAACAGGTAGAACAGGTTTTTCATGCTTACAATATAAGCAAATGCTTCAAATACTCTCGGAGTGAACTCTCCATTCTTGATACCCGATTCCTGACTCTCTTCCTAAAATATCTTCCCAGGATTCAATATCCCATTAGGATCGAAAGTTTGTTTGATGCCTCTCCACAAAGCAAAATGTACATCTGTGTATTTGATCGGCATGTAATCTTTTTGTACCAGCCCGATACCGTGTTCGCCAGAAAGCGTGCCGCCAAGGTTTACGGTAAGCTGGAAGATTTCGCGGATACCGTCTTTTAGTTTTGTATTCCAATCGGCATCGCTCATCTCACCTTTAATAATATTGACGTGCAAATTGCCATCGCCAGCATGGCCGTAGCAAACAGACTCGAAACCGTATCCAGCACCAATCTCTTTAATACCTTTAATTAACTGAGGCAAAGCGGCGCGAGGCACAACGGTGTCCTCTTCCTTGTAGATAGAATTTGATTTAACAGAGACAGGCATCGTCCGTCTGATCTTCCAAAGTTCTTCTTTCTGCGCTGTAGTATCGGCAAATAATACATCCTTACAATCAAAACTTTCGAGCACAGTGTTAATCTGTTCGCAATTTTCCAGAATCACATCCTGGTTATTACCGTCAACTTCAATCAGCAGAAAAGCCTGTATATTGTCTTTCAGGTCAAATGCAAGTCCGTCAAATTTAATTACCCATTCAATCCCCTTGCGTTCCATAAACTCTAAGGTTGATGGGATAACCCCCGCTTTAAATATGGCCGAGACAGCACCGCAAGCCAGCTCATTAGTCTCGAACGAAGCCAGCATCAAAGCATTATATTTAGGCTGCGGGATGAGTTTAACCACAATAGCAGTAACAATTCCCAACGTACCTTCAGAGCCAATCATTAATTGGGTTAAGTTATAACCAGATGCATATTTTAAGGTATTAGCACCAGTCCAGATAATATCACCAGATGCCAGCACTACTTGTAGGTTAAGCACATATTCACGGATTGTACCGTACTTAACCACTCTTGGCCCACCAGAACCATGCGACACGTTGCCACCAATAAAGCAGCTTCCTTTACTTGCAGGATCAACGGGATAGAGAAGCCCTTTCTCAGCCACTGCATCCATAAATATCTCGGTGATTACACCCGGCTCTACGGTTGCCTGCAGGTTGTCCTCATCTATCTGGATAATCTTGTTGAAACGTTCCATTGCCATTACCAAACCTTGTTTAACGGGTAATGCACCGCCGCTTAAACCCGTTCCTGCTCCGCGTGGGGTAACAGGAATCATGTTCTCGTTACATAATTTAAGTAAGGCCGATACCTCTTTGGGCGTACGCGGCTTAACTACAACTTGTGGATAATAAACCAGGTCTTCGGTTTCGTCGTGGCTGTATTTTTCCAGATCATCAGCATCAGTTAAAACATAAACATCGCCAACTATGGCTTTAAATTGCTGTACTAATTCGGGCGTTATAGGCTGATAATCCATCACTATTTTTTGTAGTTAATAGTAACAGACGATGCTTCGACCTTGCCTTTCAAAGGTGGGTTCAGTTTCTTTAAACGCACTTTAATGGTTTCGGCAAAATCAAATTCGGCTTTAATGCGATCTATTATGGCTTGCACTACAGTCTCCAACAATTGACGGTTAATCTTCATTTCTTCACAGGCAATCAAATACAATTGCTCGTAGTTGAGAGTGTTAGATAACTTATCATCTTTAAAATCATTTGCAGGGTTAAAACTTACCTCAATGTCAACCACAAACTGGTTACCTAATTGCTGTTCTTGCGGATAATAACCATGTCGGGCAAAAAACTCCGCGCCGTGCAGTGCAACTTCTATCATATTTCAAAAGTAAATTAAAGCGCATAATATAACCAATGAATGTAAGCTTTGATTAGATTTGCTTTAACTGATATCCTAAAACTATGCCAAGAACCGACTTATTTGAATCGCCGGATTATTACCTGGTTGACGAGCTTTTAAGCGACGAACATAAATTGATCCGCCAATCCGTTCGCGATTGGGTGAAGAAAGAACTTAGCCCAATCATCGAAGATCATGCGCAACGTGCCGAATTTCCAAAGCAATTATTAAAAGGCCTTGCCGAGATCGGTGCCTTCGGCCCTACCGTGCCCGAAGAATATGGTGGCGCTGGTTTGGATTACACCGCCTACGGCATCATTATGCAGGAACTGGAGCGCGGCGACTCTGGCATACGTTCTACCGCATCGGTACAGGGCTCTTTGGTCATGTATCCAATATACGCTTACGGCTCCGAGGAGCAAAAACATAAATACCTGCCTAAACTGGCTTCGGGCGAATTGATGGGCTGTTTCGGATTAACCGAACCAGATCATGGGTCGAACCCGGGTGGCATGGTTACTAATATTAAAGATGCCGGCGACCATTACATTTTAAATGGTGCCAAAATGTGGATATCTAACGCGCCTTTTGCAGATATTGCGGTAGTGTGGGCCAAAGATGAAAGCGGTAAAATTCGTGGACTGATCGTAGAGCGTGGTATGGAAGGTTTTACTACGCCCGAAACGCATAACAAATGGTCGTTAAGGGCATCTGCCACCGGCGAGTTAGTATTTGATAACGTAAAAATCCCGAAAGAAAACATACTGCCCAATGTAGCCGGACTAAAAGGCCCGCTGGGTTGCCTAAACCAGGCACGTTACGGCATTGCCTGGGGAGCCATAGGTGCTGCTATGGATTGTTATGACACTGCTTTACGCTACGCCAAAGAGCGTGTGCAGTTTGGCAAACCTATAGCTGGCTTTCAACTCCAGCAAAAAAAGCTGGCCGAAATGATTACCGAGATCACCAAAGCACAGTTGCTGGCCTGGCGTTTAGGTACTTTAAAAAGTGAGAACAGGGCAACAGCAGCGCAAATATCAATGGCTAAACGAAACAATGTAGACATGGCACTGCACATTGCGCGCGAAGCCCGCCAAATATTAGGCGGCATGGGCATCACCGGCGAATATTCAATTATGCGCCATATGATGAACCTCGAATCTGTGATTACCTATGAAGGCACACATGATATCCACCTTTTAATTACTGGCATGGACGTAACCGGATTGGATGCATTTAAATAATAATAAACAAGCTCTCGGCAGCATTTATTTTTTTATCATTATCTTAAAACGCTGAATGTTATATTTGTTTAAATAACACTGATAAATCCGTTGGTTAAGACCCAAACATACAATACAATTTTCTGTAAGTATAATTACCGGCTTTTGTTGCTTATGGCAGCCCTGTTATTTTTATTTTCATGTAACCAGCAAAATTCGGGGCTTCTTAATTACTCGCCAGGATTTAAGATAGTTCACGATTCGGCAAACCGCATCAGTGACAGAGACCCGGAAGCAGCAACAAGATATCTTGATTCTGCCTATGTTAAAATTGGCAGTCGCAACTTTTATGATAATTTCAGGCGTTTAAGTTACCATTTTGTATTAACCGGTAAATACCAGCATAATTTTAAAAAGTCGCTTTTATATGCAGATAGTATGCTTGCAGTTGTTAATCGTAACGGCGGCCAGCAAAAATATCCTTCTATTTTTGCTGAGGCTAATTTTGCCAAAGGAGATGCTTACTTTGAACTTCACGATTATGCGGATGCCTATCAATGTTACTTCACGGGCTATTACGCAGGCAAACGCTATCTGGATAATAACGTGTTATCGGGATATGAATACCGGTTAGGGATGATTACCTACAAGCAGGCACATTATAGCCTTGCTATTAACTATTTCAAAGAGAGCTTTAAAAAAACCCAACCATACGATAGTAACTTCGTGTTATTTTACCGCAACCAAGAAGTACTTGATAACATTGCATTAGCTTATAAACATATTGATAAACCCGACAGCGCCTTAATTTATTTTCAACAAGCACTTGATTATAACAATAAAAAAGGGCCTGGTTTTAAAATCAAAGCAAACCTGCTGGATGCCGCCCGCGCTGTTATCTACGGCAACCAAGCTGATATTTATATCAAACGTCACCAATATGCTATTGCAACCCATTTGCTCAAAAAAAGCATAGCTATTAACCTCAGAAAAGGGAACGATAACGCCGATGCCCTTTTATCAGAAATTAAACTAGCCAATATATACGCCAATGAAAAGCTGGAACAACAATTGATAAGTTTGCTGGATAGTGTACACAAACAACTATCGGTTGTTTCTAATAAAAGCGCAGAATCTGACTGGTATCGGTTAATGAGCGATTATTATGCAGGCAAAAACCAATTAGTTATTGCACTTAATTACAACAGGCGTTATAATGTGCTAAAAGACTCGTTGATTGAAAGTACGCGTTTACTTAAAGAAACGAATGTAAGCGACCAACTGGATAATTACGAAAAAGAGCATGAGATTGCCAGCCTTACCGATAATAACAAGTTGCAGCGAATTTACTTAACCGTGGCTATATTATTTGTAATAATGGCGCTTGTTATTATCTTGCTTATTTACAGAAACTGGAAACGATCAAGAAACGAACTAAACACTGTTAGCGTATTAAACGAGCGGGTAAACCATCAAAAAATAAACCTCGAAAAAACGCTGGAGCAACTCAATGAAAGCAGCCGCGAAAAGGACCGCATTTTGCATACAGTTGCCCATGACTTACGTAATCCTTTAGGGGGAATATCATCATTAACTAATATGATGCTTACTGACGATGAGTGTACAGAAGAGCAAAGAGATTACATCAACATCATAAAAGAATCTGCCGATAACTCACTGGAGCTGATCAACGAGATATTTGAAGCTACTGATAATACCATCAGCGAATCTAAAATGCAGTTGGTTGATATTAACGCGCTTTTAAATAATAGTGTTGAGCTATTGCGTTTTAAGGCAGCTGAAAAAAATCAGCAGATAGAATTGATTATCTTAGACTCGCCCGAACTGATAATGATCAGTAGAGAGAAAATTTGGCGTGTGGTAAGCAATCTTATTATAAACGCTATAAAATTTAGTCCGGTTGGCGGTTTTATAAAGGTAACAGCAATACGTAAAGCAGATACCATATGCGTTGCTGTTACAGACAATGGCATCGGCATTCCTGAAGAAATGCAGGGGAAAGTGTTCAATATGTTTACCGAAGCTAAAAGACCAGGGACCATGGGCGAAAAATCCTTCGGACTAGGTCTTTCTATTTGCCGACAGATCATCGAGAAGCATAAGGGTAAATTATGGTTTGAGAGTAGCGCCAAAGGAACTACCTTTTATGTGGAGTTGAATAGGACGGCGTGATATAAACTTCCTATTTGTCATTCAGTCCCGATAGCTATCGGGAGCAGTGAAGAACCGACCATAGGAAGCTCATTAATACCATTAAAACCAAACACCTCATTAATAATCGTCTTCACCTGACAGGTGTAACTTACAGAGCGAAAAGGATTCTTCCCTATCGGTCTCTGAATTAAAAACCCTGGAGAATCTTACCTAGCCAGCAAATCTCTATACCAATATCCAGAATTCTTAACGGTACGTTTTAAAGTATCAAAATCAATATGCACTAACCCGAAACGTGGATGATAGCCTTCGGCCCATTCAAAGTTATCGGTGAGGGTCCATACAAAGTATCCCTGTACGTTGTAGCCTTCGTTTTTGGCCTTTAAAACTTGCTGAAGGTAATCGTGCAGGTAAGCAATACGTTGTTGGTCGTTTACTTCACCATCAACCAAATGATCTTTAAACGCTGCTCCATTTTCTGTTATGATGAGTTTTTTTACCTGCGGATACGCACTAAACTTTTTGATCATTTCGTAAATTGAGGCTGGGTATACCTCCCATCCCATCTCGGTAGTAGAAACATTTCGTTTTGTAGCTTTAACCAAACTCGCACCTACATAAGGGGTGAAAAATGAATACTCAACCAGTTCGCGCGTGTAGTTTTGTATGCCGATAAAATCAAAATCGAAATGCATGTTTTCGGCATCACCCGGCAACATCACTTTTTCGAGACGCTTCAATGCAGTAATCTCTGTAGTGGGATAACCCAAGCCTAAAATAGGCTCGATAAACAAACGATTAATCAAAGCATCAGCCCGGTTAGCGGCAGCAATATCTTTTTTTGATTGCGAAATGGGTTCAATAAAAGAGCACGAAAATGTAGTGCCAATTTGCCTGTCGGCGGGTAATTTATCGCGTAGTATTTTAGCCCCGGCAACAATACTTAATACCGTATGATGTACAGCGGGTACAAAATTTCTTAATCCGCTTTTGCCGGGCGCGTGGATACCTAAAAAGTATCCTGCTCCTGTAAATACAGATGGCTCATTCATTACCATCCAATGCTTTACTTTACTGCCGAAAGCATTGGCACATATTTTAACAAATTCAGAAAACCAGGCTACAACTTCTCGGTTAGTCCAGCCTCCTTTAGCTTCTAATGCTTGTGGCAAATCCCAGTGATAAAGTGTTACCCAAGGTTCAACGCCTTGTTGCAGGCAATAATCTATTACTCGGTGATAGTAATCAATTCCAGCCTGATTTATAGTGCCTGTTCCCTCCGGTAAGACGCGCGTCCAGGAAATTGAGAATCTAAAATTGGGTATGTTAAGGCTTTTAACAATATCGATATCTTCCTGATATCGATTATAAAAATCACAGGCTGTATAGTGATGGTCTCCGTTTAGGATCTTACCTTTTTTTGAAGAAAATACGTCCCAAATGCTTTGGCCTTTTCCATCCACATCGCAAGCGCCCTCTGTTTGTAAGGCGGCGGCAGACACGCCCCATTGAAAATCATTACCGAAAAGACTTTTATTTAGCTCACCCATCAGTTAACAGTTCCGTTGTTTTTATAATGCAACAAAGAAACAACAAACCAACGGACGCCCGGTAAAGTTTCAGGAAAATATAAACGATAGCCTAAATAATTTTTTAAGCGTAAAATAAAAGGCAGCCTTTGTAAAGGCTGATAAATAGAATAATAAAACAATACCATTAATGCATGTAAACCGACTTAATGCGTTGCAGCATTACCCTTTCGCGTAGACTGTTGAACAGTCTGTATATTTTACTAAGCAAATTCATAACTGTTGTATTTTGTTAATACTAAGTTACTGGTTGTCAATTAAGTTAATACACTATTTGGGTGAAGTTTGTGTTAAGCGATTTTGGTGTGTAGAAAAAAAAGAGACACAAAGTATTGTGTCTCTACGGATATCTTTATTAAATAACTATGGGTTAATCGCTATAAACACTCTGTACCTGATCTCGCAGGTTGTAGTGTGATGCCATTACTTCACCGTAGGCACCTGCCGTACGTATGGCGATCAGATCGCCGCGGAAAGATTCAGGCAGCTCTACATCTTTGCGGAAACAGTCTGTACTTTCGCAAATAGGCCCTACCACGTCATACATAGTATTGCCAGCTTCGGGGCGCGAAATATTTTCTATTTGATGATAAGCCTGATATAACATCGGGCGAATCAGCTCGGTCATACCGGCATCCAAGATTAAAAAGTTCTTTTTCAAACCGTTTTTCACATAAAGCACACGGGCAATTAACGAGGCTGATTGCGCAACCAATGCGCGACCTAATTCAAAATGCACCTCCTGGTTCGGTTTAACATTCAAGAAATCACTGAACACTTTAAAATATGCCTCGAAATCTGCAATGTTGTCATGATCTGGCTGGTAATAATTAACACCAAAACCACCACCAACGTTCAGCACTTTTAGGTTAAAACCTTTTTGCTCAAACCAGTCGCTTAGCTCATTAACACGAGTACAAAGTGTTTTAAAGGTTTCCAGATCTGTAATTTGCGAACCGATATGGAAGTGGATACCCAGCAAATTCAGGCTTTTGCAGTTACGCAGGGTATCAGCCACATCGGGCAATTGCCAAACGTTAACACCGAATTTGTTTTCTTCCAATCCGGTGGTAATAAAGTGGTGTGTATGCGCATCAACATTGGGGTTGATACGTATAGCCACATTAACAATTTTGCCTTTAGCAGCAGCCAGGTCATTTATTACTAATAGCTCTTGTACCGACTCGACGTTGAAGCAGAAAATCTCAGCATCAAGCGCAAGGTTAATCTCTTTGTCAGATTTACCTACACCTGCAAAAACCACTCTTTCTTTACCGAAACCAAATTCAATAGCGGCCTTAACTTCGTTACCACTCACGCAATCAGCCCCAAAACCGTACGACTGGATAGTTTGAAGCACTTTAGGGTTAAAGTTGGCCTTCATGGCGTAGTGTACATGGTAGCCATACTTTTGGGCCGCAGTTTGGCAAGCCTGCAAAGTATCGCGCAATACATCAAGGTTATAATAGTAAAAAGGAGTTTCTAAATTCTGAAAACGGGTTGTAATATCTTTGGTAAACATTAATTAATGCTTTAAAAATCTAATTAAAATAATCTGCTGTGTAAACTTCTAAGGGCTTCTACTTTATCTTCTGTTTTTACCAGTAAAGATAAATTATGGTCGCTGCCGCCGTATGATATCATCCTGATTGGGATGTGCTTTACAGATTCGAGCACCCTTGCTGCATAACCATGCTTTTCGGCACCAAAATCGCCAACCACGCAAATAATGGTATGGTTAACATCCAGTTCTACCGAGCCAAATGCGTTTAGTTCTTTGGTGATTTCGCCCAAATAAGTGGTGTCATCAATGGTTAACGATACGCCGACTTCTGATGTGGTGATCATATCGATTGATACTTTATAACGTTCAAATACCTCGAATACCCGGCGTAAAAATCCATAAGCCAATAGCATGCGGCTCGATTGGATCTTGATAGCTGTAATATCATCTTTAGCTGCGATTGATTTTATCTTATCCTTTTCACTATCATTAGTGATCAAAGTACCTGCCGCCTGCGGGTCCATCGTGTTTAATAACCTTACCGGGATCTTATATTTCTGTGCCGGGAATACACTTTGCGGATGCAGGATCTTAGCTCCAAAATAAGCCAGCTCGGCAGCTTCATCAAATGATAAAAGGCTGATCGGCTGCGTACCTTTTACAATTCGCGGATCGTTATTGTGCATACCGTCGATATCAGTCCAGATCTGTACCTCTTCGCTACGGATAGCAGCTCCTATTAATGAAGCCGTGTAATCACTACCACCGCGGCGCAGGTTATCAATTTCGCCGAATGCGTTTTTGCAGATATAGCCCTGCGTGATAAATAGTTTATTATCCGGGTGTTTATCTAATAATGGTGTGATATGGTCGGTAATGTAATCAACCATTGGTTCATGATCTTCATCAACCTTCATAAAGTTCAATGCCGGCAACAATACCGATGGTACACCAATTTCCTGCAAGTAAACATGATATAAAGTGGTTGATAGTAATTCGCCTTGTGCCAGAATGATCTTATCTTCTATTGCCGTAAACAGATCATTTGATAGCTGACTTAACAAGCCAAAGTGATAATCAATTACCTCTTTACCCCTGCTTAGGTATTTCTCATCATTAAACAGTTCTCGAATAAACAATTCGTACTTATCCTTCAACGTGGCAATCAGTGCAGCGGCCTTGGGTTTATCGCCCTTTAAATACGCCTGCCCAATTTCGACCAGATTATTGGTTGTACCAGTAACTGCCGACAGCACCACAATCTGGCGTTCATCGGCGTTAATAATATTCAGCAGCTTTTTCATCCGCTCGGGACTACCTACAGAGGTTCCGCCAAATTTTAAGACTTTCATTGTTTATTCTGTTTAAAAGACAAATATTGATATCCAGCTACCTAAAACGGGTTTTGTGTGTACGGAGAAGTACCAAGATTATTGATCAGCTTAATTTAACGCAGCACCCGCTTTAGCGGCGCTAAAAATATGATTTTAAACAGGATTTAGCTAATAAAATTTAAGAAGAAGGAGCCTCGCCCCAGCCCTCTCAATTGGAAAGGATGTATAAACAGCAAAGCGGAAAATAAAAAAGCCCTCTCCTTTAGAGAGGGTTTGGTGAGGCTACTACTTAGAGTGCTCACCAATAGCCTTACCCAAATGTTGGATATGGCTTTCATCCAGCAACAAGGCAGCATTTAAATGTGGCTTATAGATCCAAACATTATGCTCATTGCAATACATATAACCGCAAAGTCCATCTGCATAATATAAATCATACACACTGGCATTGGCCTCGGCACGGTGTTTAACAGTGATCACCAACGGGCGATCAATCATTGGGATTTCTACTTCAAAAGGATTCATATCGTATTAACTTAATTTATGCCAAGTGGTTCTTAAAAACCGTTCAAAGGGCGTAATTTAGTTAATGTTTTTAATACAGATCATAATATGTACCTGCGCACTAATAAATAATGATTTTAAACTGATTTTACTTTTGGCGCGTAATACAGGTTAAGTATTAACTTTGGCAGCATAATATTCAACACCAATGAAAAAAACCTGGTTAGCCGCTTTTGCATCCCTTACCATAGTGGCATGCAACAATGATAAAGCAGATGAGAAAAAATTAATGGACGATATTTTGGCAACCCACGATAAAGTGATGGCTGCCGAAGACAAAGCCATGAACAACAAAATGCTGATTGATAGCATGCTCAAAGTAAACAAGTTTGCTCCGCTTGATTCTGTTGCACAAAAGGCTGACTTTAAAACCCAAAGCGCCAACCTGGCCGCTGCTGATGAAGCGATGGAAAACTGGATGCACAAGTTTGATCCTGATTATAAAGGCAAATCACATGCAGATGTGATGGAGTATCTGAACAGTCAGAAAAAACAGATTGTACAGATTGATTCACAATTGAATACCTCTATAACCAGCTCAAGCCAGGTTTTATCTAAATACAAAAAATAATGAGGAACCTATTTTACGCATTACTATGCGTGTTAACTATAAGTGCTTGCAGCAATAATACAAGCCAGAAAGTATTGCCCATATTAGGTAATCGCGAGGCTGATACTAAAACTGTTGACGGTAAAACAGTAACAGATACCATTTACCAAACCATACCAAAATTCAATTTTATTAATCAGTATGGCGATAGCGTTACCAACAAAACGCTGGATGGCAACATCTATGTAGCGGAGTTCTTTTTCACAACCTGCCCAAGCATTTGCCCAATCATGAACCGAAATATGCTTAACGTTTATAAAGAGTTTAAAAATGTGGGTGATTTTAAGATCTTATCTTATACTATAGATCCTAAACATGATAGCGTTGCCGTATTAAAAAAATATGCTGATAACCTGGGTATCACCGGTAAAAATTGGTTGTTTTTACAAGGCAAAAAAGATGAAACTTATAAGCTGGCAAAAAACTACATGGTTGAGGCTCGCGAAGGCAATGTACACGATGGTTATTTTATTTTGATTGATAAACAAAAACGCATCCGTGGCTCGTACCTGGGTACCGACCCTAATGAGGTTACCAAAATGATTGCAGATATTAAAACGTTACAGGCCGACCCAGCACAAACCATTGCACAATGAAGTGGCAAATAAGCGCCTGTATTTTATTAGTTATTTCTATCCTGATCGTATCATCATGCATAAACGATCAGGACATCGAATATAAGCGAGCTTACACAGCAGGTGCAGTTATTTACCAGGAACATTGTCAAAACTGCCATGGTAGCAATGGAGAAGGTTTATCAGCTTTAATGCCCCCACTTACCGACTCGGTTTACCTGACACAAAACAAAGCACAGTTAGCTTGCTTCCTTAAATTCGGACTCAAGGGCCAACTCATTATTGTACATGGCAAACCCTATCAAAATCAAATGCCAACTGCAGATCTTGCTCCTATTGAGATTGCGCAGGTCCTGACTTACGTTAAAAACTCGTTCGGCAATAAACTGAGTATTGTTAAGGTAGATGAGGTGAATAAAGATTTGGAAAACTGTAAATAAAATTTGCAAGCTATTCTTCTCTTAGCTTCTTTATTTTTTCCAACTCTATTACATCAATTTGATCTTTTGATCTGTTTACAGCCCTTTTATTTATAATAAGTTGATTAATATGCAAAAAAGGAATTTTAATCCCGTCGAGATCCGCGATAGAGGCTTTTGCTAAACACTCATCAAAGGTTAAATCTTCCAGACCTTTCATACTCGTCATAATATCCAATTCTATTCCATTTCCAATATGGAAACTTGTCCAACCGGGTACAAATTCCATTGTTTCAATAAATGGACTATCACCATAACCAAGGGCATTGAAGGCAGCTCTAAGTCGTTGCCTGTTACCTAAAGTATCCTCAAGCCACAAGTCTATATCATCGGTATTTCTATTAAACCCATGAAAACGTGTAGCAAAACCGCCAACCATTATATAGTTGACCTTATATCGACTCAAGTATTCCCAAAAACGAAGCAGGTCTTCGTCTAATATATCCATATAGGTTTACTTATGAGTTACTTTAACCCGGACATACATTTTATTAGTGCGAAGCATTTTTGTAAATAATAAGAATTTTTCCATATCAGATCTGTAAACATCTCTTCGCAAACGATCCATCTCCGTTTCAATTAAAACAGATGTTTGGTTGTTTGTAGATTTTGATTGAAGTGAAGACATAGCGCTCAAATTTAATGCAATATAAGAATTTTCAATGCCGTAACATTCATGCCCATATCTTAACTGTCAGTTTCGTCAATTCTATAAGCCCGCGGCAAACAGGCAAATTATTGTATTAACAAATTAAATTTAAGCGGTTTTGCGATAATGCAAATGTTTAACTTTCTTCTTCTCTTTAGTAGATATTTTCTGCTGCACCTGCTCTTCTAATTCCATTAATTTTTCAAAGCATTCCATTATTTCAAGGTCTGCTTCTAAAGATGCCTTTAGTTGTTCTGCGTTGTTGTACGCATCAGTCATTAATAGCGATTTCATAATTTAAGTTTTAGGCGGGCAAATCGTTTCGTCATCATCACGAAATACCTATTGTAAATAATTGAGCTATCGGGTTAATTGGCATATATAAAACGCCCCTTTTAAGCAATTTGTTCAGCTATTTAACGTTTTAGTAATTTTATAATAACACAGGTTATTTATTGCTTTTTCGAGTATAGTTAGCTTTAATCATTAAAAAAGTTAAATCTTTTTTCGGCCAGCAAATCAGCAAATTATCTCATTACTTAATTATCAATCCTCGTCAACGGATCAAAAACCCTATCTTTGCCTTTGCAAAACGTTCTATCGCTGCTTGCTTTCGGGCGGGCGGAGGAAAGTCCGGGCAACATAGAGCATCCTGCTTCCTAACGGGAAGGCATCGTACCAGCCGGTGACAGCAAGTGCCACAGAAAAAATACCGCCTTGATTCGTTAAGGTAAGGGTGAAAACGTGAGGTAAGAGCTCACGGCATTACCGGGCGACCGGGATGACGGTAAACCTCAGGAGTTGAAAAACCAAATAGGTCCTGAATTTAAAGCTGCTCGCTTTTATATGTTATTTAGTAACATGGTCAGGATGGGTAGGTTGTTAGAGCCTGGCAGCAATGTTCAGGAACAGATTAATGATAGAAATTGCCCACCAGGGCAACACAGAACCCGGCTTACAGCTTTGCTGCTGGTTAATACCCTTTTCGATTTTTCGGAAAGGGTTATTTTTTAAAACAAAATGCCAACTGTTTAATTTACTATACAATTAATATATATTAGTACCTCAAATATTACCTGCATTTAAACCACATAATGGCTAAAGTTTTAATAATAGATGACGAGCGCGCGATTCGCAATACGCTCAGAGAGATTTTGGAATACGAAGATTACCAGGTAGAAGATATTGACAACGGCATTGATGGGTTAGTAATGATCCAGAAAAACGACTACGACCTCGTGCTTTGCGATATTAAAATGAACCGCATGGATGGCATGGAGGTATTAACAGAAGGTTTATTAATTAAACCAGACCTGCCTTTCATTATGATATCTGGCCACGGTACTGTTGAAACAGCCGTTGAAGCCAGCAAAAAAGGGGCTTTTGATTTTATATCTAAACCGCCAGATTTAAACCGCCTACTAATTACCGTGCGTAATGCCCTTGACAGAGGGAGTTTGGTAACCGAAGCTAAAGTTTTAAAACGCAAGGTTTCAAAAGTTCGCCCCATATTAGGTAACTCGCAGGCCATCGTTAAGATTAAAGAAACAATAGAACGCGTTGCCCCTACTGATGCCCGTGTGTTAATTACCGGGGCCAATGGTAGCGGTAAAGAGTTGGTTGCACGTTGGCTGCATGAAAAATCCAGCCGTACCAACGCTCCTTTGATCGAGGTTAACTGTGCGGCCATCCCGTCGGAGTTGATTGAGAGCGAATTATTTGGTCACGAAAAGGGTTCGTTTACTTCTGCCGTAAAACAACGGATCGGTAAATTTGAATCGGCCAATGGTGGCACTTTATTTCTGGATGAAATTGGCGATATGAGCCAATCGGCACAGGCTAAAGTATTACGTGCTCTACAAGAAAGTAAAATTACTCGCGTAGGCGGCGAAAAAGAAATAGAGGTTGACGTGCGCGTAGTTGCTGCGACAAATAAAGACCTGCTTAAAGAAATTGAAGACGGTAACTTCCGGATGGACTTGTACCATCGCCTTAGTGTGATCCTGATCCACGTACCGCCACTTACTGAGCGCCGCGACGATATCCCGCTGATTACACAGAACTTTTTGGAGGAGATATGTACAGAGTACGGTATGCCCGTTAAACGTTTCTCTGAGCCAGCTATGGAGGCTTTAAAGGCATTGCCATGGAGCGGTAACATTCGTGAACTGCGCAACATGGTTGAGCGTTTAATTATTTTAAGCGATAAGGTAATTACTGATGGTGATGTAAAGGCCTTTGCCAATCCATCTGCACCGGTTTCGATAAGCGCTACCGCTGCGGCGGCCGAGCCTAAAACAGATTTCGAACAGTTTAAGAATTTCCAGGAATACAAAGATTTTGCAGAACGCGAATACATCAAATTTAAACTCGAGAAAAACAACTGGAACGTATCAAAAACAGCCGACGACATTGATATACAGCGAAGCCATCTCTATAGTAAGATAGAGAAATACGGACTAAAAAGGGGTGAATAACCACGAATGGTCGGAAGAATAATCTTCCGACTTTTTTTGTTTTTAAAGGAATTGGCTTATTGGTATAAATATCTGACTTTCAATTATTTATCTTGTTTTTATTATATTGATTTGCTATCTTAA